>FRDC01002444.1_pt1 | contig 67710 bp, 61 predicted proteins | sample 1106171 | NCBI WGS metagenome assembly FRDC01 (sample SAMEA3930566, study PRJEB13176) | freshwater metagenome | biome: Drinking water system; feature: drinking water; material: water | place: Singapore | collected 2014-12-20 | reverse complement strand
CGCCTTGCCTCCTTGCGCCGATGCGGCGGTCACCGCTCCGGAGCCGGCGAGCGCCGTCAATCCCAACGCGGCCGCTCCTGCAAGAGCGATGATGCTGGACTTCATGTTCTACGTACTCCTTGAAAACCCTAGTTGAAGGTGGTTCCGGCGCTAAACCGGAACCCCTCGGTTCGGTCGTATTCTTCCTTGCGTAAAACCCGGCTGACGTCAAATCTTACGGGGCCGAAAGGCGATTCCCAGCTCACCGAAACCCCCGCCGAGACCCTTAGCGCCAGGTCGTCCTGGATGGGCTTGGAGAACAATCCGTCATTGTCCGGATCCACCCAGTAGGCGAGGTTGTCGTTGAGCGTCTTGGTCTTCTCGTCGACCAGCCCCACCGTCCCGAAATCCGAGAACAGGGCGGCCTGAATGCCGTAGGACTTCGGCAGGGGCAACGGCAGGTGAATCTCCGCCGTGCCGATGGCGTAGACCTTGCCGCCGATCGATTGGCCGAGCACCACGCCGCCTGTCGAAATCCCGGCGTTGCGCGGCAGGTAGCGCGGGCCGAGGCCGGCGACCTCAAAGCCGCGGAAGGTGTCCGCGCCCTCGAAGAATCGGTCCGACAGGCGCACGGTGTCGCCGCCATAGCCGTCGACGAAACCCATGCGGAATTTCAGAGCCCCGATGAACTTGCCCACGAGCGGGTGATAGACCGCGCCGTTGGCTTCGGTGCGCCAGTAATTCACGTCGCCGCCGAGGCCGGCTGCGGCCTGGCTGAGCGCGAACCGATAGCCGCGCGAGGGCCGCGAGGGGTCGTCGCGCTTGTCGAAGGAGATCGAGTAGCCGAGCAGCGAGGTCAGGAACTTTCCCTCCGATTCGCAGGACGGCGTCAGCTGGGCGTCGATGAAATTGCAGAAGTCGGAAACCAGCGTCTGCTGGAACGGCGGCGTGAGCGGGAGGCCGAAAACGTCGGTGGTGATGTCGAACGTCTCGAACGAGGCCCCGGGGATGAGAAAATCCGACGGCGGCTGACCGACGGCGAGCACGACGGAGTTGACCTGATCGATGTCCACCTTGTCGTGCGTCAGGAGGTATTGCAGCTGGCCGCGGCCGTATTCCGAAATCTGGAATCCGGCGTTGAGACCGAAACCGTAGCGATCCCGGATGAAGCCGGACTCCTTGAAGTCCGTGCGCTGATTGAAGATCGAGAAGCCGGCCGCGAGGTTGCGGTCGAGAAAATAGGGCTGCGTGAACCGGAGATCGACCTGACGCGTGCGCGAACTCGCCTGCACGCGGAAGAGGAGATACTGCCCCTTGCCCATGAGGTTTCTTTCGGAAACCGAGAGGTCGACGATGAAGTTTTCGGTCGACGAAACCCCGACGCCGACGCTGAACGAGCCGGTGGACTTCTCTTCGACCGTCACGTCGAGTTCGGTTCGGTCCGGGGCCGAGCCGGGCTTTTCTTCAATCTCCACTTCCTTGAAGAAGTCGAGCGATTTCAGGCGCGACTCGGAACGGTCGACCAACACGCGGTTGAACGGGTCGCCCTCGGCGATCCTGACCTCGCGCCGGATCACCTTGTCGAGCGTTCGCGTGTTTCCCTTGATGTTGACCCGCTCGATGTAGACGCGCGGCCCCTCGTTGACCTCGAAAGTGATGTCGATCGTGCGGGTCTCAGGGTTGCGGTCGAGTCGCGGATTCACGTCGACGAAGGCGTAGCCGGTCGAGCCGGTGGCGAAGGTGATCGATTCGATGGTTTTCTCGACCTTCTCGCCGTCAAAGGTCTGGCCCGTCTTGATCGGAACGAAGTTCTCGAGGGCGTTTTCATCGAGCTTGGCGAGGCTGGTCTTCACCTTGACCTCGCCGACCTTGTAGCGCGGCCCTTCGTCGACGGTGAAGGTGATGAAGAAGTCCTTGCGGTCGGGGGTCAGCTCGGCGACCGAGGAAATCACCTGGAAGTCGGCGTAGCCGTTCTTCGCGTAATGCTGGCGCAGCAGTTCGCGGTCGTACTCGACGCGGTCCGGGTCGAAGTTCTTGTGGCTCGCGAACATCTTGTACCAGCGGCTCTCGTTGGTGAGCACCACTTCGCGAAGCTGTCCGCTGGTGAAGGCCTTGTTGCCGACGAAGTTGATCTTGGCGACCCCGGTCTTCGGGCCTTCGTCGATTTCGTAGATGACATCGACGCGGTTCTGCTCGAGCGGCGTCACCTTGGGCGTCACCGTCGCCGCGAAGCGCCCCTTCTGTCTGTAGAGATCGATGATGCGCTGGACGTCGGCCTGCACCTTGGCGCGCGTAAACACAGAGCGCTCGGAGACCTGCAGGTCTTCGGTGAGCTTGTCGTCCTTGATCCGGCGGTTGCCTTCGAGGATGAGGCGGTTGACGATCGGATTCTCCTTCACCTCGATGAGGAGAATATTGCCCGGCTGCATGACCAGGCTGACATCGGCGAAAAGCCCGGTGTTGAACAGCGTCTTGAGGCCGAGGTCGAGAAGTTCCGGTTCGGCGCGGTCGCCCGGCGCCACAACAAGATAGGAGGCGATCGTCTCCGGCTCGATGCGCTGATTGCCCTTGACGGCGATCGACTGGATGACGGGGGCGGCGCCGCCCGAGATGCGCGCCGCCGGGGCTCTCGCCGCCGATTGCTCCGGGGCCGGAGCAATCTGCCCGGTCTGGGCCATCGCCGGCGTCGCCGCCGCCAGAACCCAGGCCAGCGCGATGCGCGAAGCGCCCCCCGACTTTACTGCCTTCATGTCGTCCTAACCCGCCAGTGACAAAAGGTTGTTGATGTCGTTCCAAGTGACGAAAAGCATGAGCGAGGCCAGAAGAACGAGCCCCACTCTGAAGCCGATCGCCTGCGCTCTCGCCCCCAGCGGTCTCCCGGCGACAGCTTCGTAGCCGTAATACAAGAGGTGGCCGCCGTCGAGAACCGGAACCGGCAAGAGATTGAGGAAGCCGATAGAGACGGACACGACCGCCGCAAGATTGATGAAGGTGGCGAGGCTAACCCTCAGCATGGTGAGAAAGCCCGGCGGTTCGGCGTAGCCGTCGGCGTTGAATCCGGACATCGCCGCCTGGCCCGCATATTGGGCCATCTTGATCGGGCCGCCGAGCTGGCTCGCATCCTCCTTGCCGAGAATTAGACGGCCGAGGAACTTCACGGTGGTCCTGAGGATGCTCCAGACCTGATCCGCGGCTTCGCGGAGCGCGGCGAGCGCGGTGAACTTGCGGTGCTCGTAGACGCTCGAGTCGCCGGTGATGCCGAGAATGCCGGTTCTGATGGGATTGCCGAACGCGTCGGTCGTTTCTTCGCGGCGCGGCGTGGCGACAAGGCTCACGCGCTCTCCGGCGCGTTCGACCATGAGATCCAGGCGCTCGCCGGCGCTCGTCTTGATGATCAAGGACAGCTGGTCGAATTCGGTCACCGCCTCGCCGTTGACCGAGACTATTCGGTCGCCCGGCAGCAGGCCGGCTTCCGCCGCCGCCGAATCGGCCCGAACCTCGGCGATCACCGGAGCGCGAACGGTTTTGCCGAAGGCCATGAACAGGCCCCAGAAGATCGCGATCGCAAGAATGAAGTTGAAAACCGGCCCCGCAGCGACGACCGCAGCGCGCACGCCGACCGGCTTGTAGTGGAAGCAGACCTTTCGCTCCGCCGCGGTCATGCCGACCGGCTCCTCGCCGGGCTTTGGAAACTGCGTGGTCGCGAGCGGCTCTTTCGCCTTCACATCTGCGCGAGGCTGCGAGGCTGCGTTGGCGTCGCCGAAGAACTTCACGAAGCCGCCGAGGGGAATGAGCGAGATGCGCCACTCGGTTCCCTTGCGATCGATCCAGCGCCACAGGACTTTGCCGAAACCGATCGAAAACACTTCGACGCGCACGCCGAAGAGTCGGGCGACCGAGAAATGCCCGTATTCGTGGAAGAACACGATGACGGTCAAAAGCACGATGAACGCCAGCGCCGAAATCGGCAGCACCGCGAGTTGCATGAGGGTGAGGCCGTCGACGGACATCGGCGATGAAATCCAGCCCTGACTACGCCGCCCGGCGCGCCGCTATTGCGGCGGCCGCAAAGCGCCTTGCTTCCTGATCCGCGGCCACGGCTTCATCGAGCGTCGAAAGCTTGGCTGGTCCGTTACGCCGACCGACATTTTCCAGAACCTGCTCGGTTACACCGGCAATGTCCAGAAATTTCAACCCTCCGCCGAGAAAAGCAGCCACCGCGACCTCGTTCGCGGCGTTCAACGTCGCCGGAAACGCCCCGCCTCTTTCCACTGCTTCGCGGGCGAGCCGCAAGGCCGGAAAACGCACAGGATCCGGCGCCTCGAAGGTCAGCGCCGCCAGCTTCGAGAAGTCGAGCCGGGCGCTGGGGCTGGGGGTCCGGTCGGGCCAGGCGAGCGTCGTCGCGATGGGCGTGCGCATGTCGGGCGTTCCGAGCTGGGCGAGCACCGAGCCGTCGACATATTCGACCATCGAGTGGATGACCGACTGGGGGTGCACGACGATCTCGATGCGCTCGTGCGGGATCGGAAAGAGGTGCGCGGCCTCGATGAGTTCGAGGCCCTTGTTCATGAGCGTGGCGGAGTCGACCGATATCTTCGCGCCCATGGTCCAGTTGGGATGCGCGACCGCCTGAGCCGGCGTCGCTGCGGCCATCTGGGCGCGCGACCACGTGCGGAAGNNCTCCCGAAGCTGTGAGGATCAGCCGCGTGACCCGCTCCGGCCGCTCGAAGTCGAAAACCTGGAAAATGGCGTTGTGCTCGGAATCGACCGGAAGCAGCACGCCGCCGGCCTCCGCCACCGCCGCCTTCACGATATCGCCGGCGCACACCAGGCATTCCTTGTTGGCGAGCGCGATCGCCGCGCCGCGTTTGGCCGCGGTGAGCGTCGGATAGAGGCCGGCCGCGCCGACGATCGCCGCCATCACATAATCGGCGTCGCGCGCCGCCGCCTCCACGATCGCCTCGGGACCCGCAGCGAAGGAGACGCCGCTCCCGGACAGGGCGTCGCCAAGGTCTCCCTTGAGCGCGGGGTCCGCCACGGCCGCGAATTTGGCCCGAAACTTTTTCGCCTGGCGCGCAAGTTCGGCGACGTTTCGGTTGGCGGTCAGCGCCTCGATCTCGAAGGCGGCCTCGCCGTTCCGGTCCGCGAAATCGAGCAGGTCCAGCGTGTTGACTCCGATGGAGCCGGTCGATCCCAGAATCGTGATGCGGCGGGCGCGCCGCCCGTCTCCCGCCTTCATACGCCCACCATCAGGTCCCACCCCACAGGCGATGAGCATACAGCACGATCGCCATCGCCGTCGTCGCAAAAATCATCCCGTCGAGGCGATCGAGAGCCCCCCCGTGGCCCGGAATGAACCCGCTCGCGTCCTTGACGCCGAACATTCTCTTGAAGGCGGATTCCGCAACGTCGCCCAGGATCGAAGCGACGCCAAGGCTGGCCCCGATGAACCCATAGCGCACAGGATCCCCCTCCCCCCAGACCCAGTGCGCCGCGGCGAGCCCCGCTCCGCCCCCGAGAAGGAGGCCGCCGACCGCGCCAGCCCAAGTCTTGGCCGGTGAAATCGCAGGGCTGAGCTTTGGTCCCCCGACGAGGCGGCCCGCAATGTAGCCGCCGGTGTCGGCGGCCCAGACGATCAGAAACAGCATGAGAACGAGCGCCTCGCCGCGCGCCGTCTCGTTGCGAAGCCAGATCAGCGCGACCGAAGGCGCGAGGATGTAGAGCGCGCCGAACCCGGCCCAGAGCGGGCGTCTTGCGCCGTGCAGGGACCTTTCCGCGGCTGCGACGCCTGTAAGCACGCACATGGCGAAGGCGGCGGCGAAGAGCCCGGCGCCGGCCGCGGCGAACGCACCGGCGCCGCCGAGGGCGAGCGCGGCGAAGGCCTGCGAGAANNCGGGCCCACTCGAAGACCATCAGTATGCCGAGGAACGCGACGAGCGCCGCGAACACCGCTCCGCCGAGATGAACCGCGCCGAGCGTCAGGGGGACAAGGACGGCGGCGGATGCGGCGCGTTTCCACAGCGCGCCGTCGTCGGTTCTGGGCCTCTGCGGACCTTCCCGCATCCGATCAGGACGGACCGCGCGCCGGACCCGCGCTCTTTGTCCAGTTTTCGAGCTTCAGACCGGGGACGCCGCGAAAATCTCGTTCGTTGTTCGTCACCAGAGTGAGGCCAAGGGACAGAGCGTGCGCGGCGATCAGGCGATCGAAGCTGCGCTTGGGCGCCGGCGAGCGCGCCTGCGCCATGCCGAAGGCGGCCGCCGCCCCATCGCCAAAGGGCGCAGCGGGAACGTCATTGAAAAACTCCACAAAATCCTCTCGCGCGGCGACTGGGTCCTCCGCCTGTTCGAAACCGACCTCAAGTTCCGCCCTCGTGATCATCGACATCACCAGATCGCCGGACTCGCAGCCGCGAATGCGCGCATCGAGAGTCGTATCGCCGCCTTTCAGGGCGTAGATGCAGATATTCGTATCCAGCATGTATTTCATCGGCGCGGGCGCTTGCGCGCCAGAACGCCCGACCAGTCGCGCTCGTCCTGGTCGATGTCGCCCCGCTTGAAGTCCTTGAAATGCCTGCCGGCGCGCCGCATCGCTTCGGGCAGATTTGTCAGCTTCCGCTTGACCGGACGCACCACGAGTTCCTCGCCGCGACGCAAGATCTCGACCTCGGTCTCGATGTCCGCGAAAGCGAACTCCTTGGGAATTCTGACCGCCTGGCTGTTTCCGTTCTGGAACAGACGCGTCGGAGTCGGCTCGCCGGATGGGCTTGCCCGCCTTTGAGCGCCGGTCGCCATGACAAATACCTCCCGATCCAAAGGACAAATAAGGCGCGCCGGCTACCGTGTAAATACGTATGTGTGTATGATCGAGCGGCGCGTCGGCGAACGACCTAGCGCCCGCCGAAGCGGCGCTCGCGGCTGCGGAACTCCGCGATCGCCTGCGCGAAATGCTCGCGCGAGAAGTCCGGCCAGAGAACGTCCGGGAACACGTATTCGGCGTAGGCCGCCTGCCACAACAGGAAGTTGCTGATGCGCTTCTCGCCGCTGGTCCGGATCACAAGGTCCGGGTCGGGCACGCCGCCGGTGTCGAGGAACCTCGCGAACTCCGCCTCATCCACCGAGGCGGGGTCGAGCGCGCCCGACTTCGCCGCTTTGGCGATCGCGCGTGCGGCGCGCACGATTTCGTCCCGGCCGCCATAGTTGAAGGCGATGTTCAGCTGGAAGCGGCTGTTGCGTTCAGTCTCAGACTCGGCGCGCGCGACCAGGAGCTTCAGCTCGCGATCGAGCGACTCGCGATCGCCGATGATGCGGACCTTGACCCCTTCCTTCTTGAGGGTCGGCAAGTCCGAGGTGATGAACTCCCGGAGGATGCCGAGGAGATCGGCGATCTCGCCGGCGGGCCGCCGCCAGTTTTCGGTCGAGAAGCTGTAGAGCGTCAGAACCGTGACGCCGAGATCGCGCGCCGCTTCAACCGCGCGCTTGGCGGCTTCGACGCCGGCGCGATGTCCTTGCGCGCGCGGCGCGCCGCGCGCCGCCGCCCAACGGCCATTGCCGTCCATGATGATTGCGACATGGCTGACTTTCGCCGCATCCGGCGTTGCAGGCTTGACCTCGGTTGGCAGCGGCGTCGCCACGGCGATGGGCCTCGACTTCGCAGGTCTCAGACCTGCATGATTTCCGCTTCCTTCGACGCAAGCGCCTCGTCGACTTTCTTAATCATAAGGTCAGTCAGCTTTTGCACCTGGTCGGACTGGCGCTTTTGATCATCCTCGCCGACGCCTTCGGCCTTCTTGATCGCTTCCATGCCCTCGCGGCGCACATTGCGGATCGCAACCTTCGCCTGCTCGGCGTATTTGTGCGCAACCTTCGTCAACTCCTTGCGACGTTCCTCAGTGAGCGGCGGAATCGGAACGCGGACGTTCGTTCCATCGACCACGGGGTTGAGCCCGATGCCGGCGTCGCGGATGGCGCGATCGACGGCGCTCACGAGCGCTTTGTCCCACACCGAAACGGAGATCATGCGCGGCTCGGGCACGTTGATCGACCCGACCTGATTGAGCGGCATCATCGCGCCATAAGCATCGACCATGATGGGTTCGAGCAGGCTCGCTGAGGCGCGCCCGGACCTGAGGCCGGAAAACTCGCCCTTCAAGGCGGAGAGCGCGCCTTCCATGCGCTTTTCAAGGTCTTTCATATTGGCGCCGGCTGTTGCCATGTTCTTCTCCTATGTTCCACCATCGTCGCAAAAAGAGGGCGATTCCCGCCCTTTTTCGGCGCCGATCGCTCAAGCATCGACGATCGTCGTGAAGCGTCCCTCGCCGGTCAGCGCGCCGACGACGCCGCCGCGTTCGGCGATCGAAAAGACGACGATCGGGATGTGGTTTTCGCGCGTGAGGGCGATCGCCGCCTGGTCCATGACCTTGAGGTCGCGCACCATCACCTCATGATAGGACAAGGTGTCGAACCGCGTCGCCGATTTGTCTTTCTTCGGATCGGCCGTGTAGACGCCGTCGACATTCGTGCCCTTGAAGAGCGCGTCGCAGCCCATTTCCGCCGCGCGCAGCGCCGCCGCGGTGTCGGTGGTGAAGAACGGGTTGCCCGTGCCCGCGGCGAAGATGACGATGCGGCCCTTTTCCATGTGACGCATCGCGCGGCGCCGGATATAGGGCTCGCAGATCGCCGTCATCTCGATCGCCGACACGACGCGCGTGAAGACGCCGATCTTTTCGAGCGCGTTCTGGATCGCGAGCGCGTTCATCACCGTCGCGAGCATGCCCATATAGTCGGCGCTCGCGCGTTCCATGCCCTGCGCCGCCTGGCTCATGCCGCGAAAGATGTTTCCGCCGCCGACGACGAGGCTAAGTTCGGCGCCGAGCGCCTGCGCATCCTTAACTTCGGCCGCAATTCTTTCGACCGTGTCGTAATCAATGCCGTATTGCCGGGCGCCCATCAGCGCCTCGCCGGAGATCTTCAGGAGGACGCGTTTGTATTTCAGATCCCGCGCCATCGACTGTCTCCGTCACCTGCCGGCCGCACCATAGAAAGGGGAAGCCGATTTGCAAGCAGAAGGAAGAACATAGACGCCGCCGGGCAGGCGCGACCGAACGTCCGTCAGTCCCGCCTGCGCCGTTCGCGGGGCGCCCTATTCCTCCGCGGTCTTTTCGACGCCGTCGCCGAGTTCAAGCCGGGCGAACCCGGCGAACTCGATCGGGGCCCCGATCTGCCTGGCCGCATTTTCGATGACCTTGGCCACCTTGGTCTCGCCGTCGATGACGAACACCTGCTCTAGCAGCACCGATTCCTCGTAGAATTTGCGCAGGCGCCCTTCGACCATTTTAGCGATCACGTCTTCGGGCTTTCCGGAGGCGCGCGCCTGCTCGGAGAGGACCGCCTTTTCCCGGGCGACGACCGTCTGGTCTAGGTCTTCAATGCGGCCGGAAAGCGGGCGCGCCGCAGCGACGTGCATCGCGATCTGCTTGCCGAGAGCGCCGACCTTCGCCGGATCGCCGGACGACTTCAGGCCCACCAGCACGCCGATCTTGCCGGCGCCGTCGACCGTCTGGTTGTGGATGTAGGCGGCGACGACGCCGCCTTCGGCTTTGACTAGCGCCGAGCGGCGGACATTCATGTTCTCGCCGATCTGGCCGACCATTTCCGAGACCTTCTCGGCGACCGACATGCCGGCGCCAGGATAGGCCGCGGACTTCACCGCTTCGACGTCGCCATTCGTGCCGAGGGCGACATCAGCGATCTCGCGCGCCATCTTCTGGAAGGTTTCGTTGCGCGCGACGAAGTCGGTCTCGGAATTGACTTCAACGAGCACGCCGACGCCCGGCTTGGTCGCCGCCACGACAAGGCCCTCGGCGGCGGCGCGTCCGGCCTTCTTCGCCGCCTTGGCGAGGCCTTTCTTGCGCAGCCAGTCGATCGCGGCCTCCATGTCGCCGTCAGTCGCCTGCAGCGCGGCCTTGCAATCCATCATTCCGGCGCCGGTCGTTTCCCGGAGGTCCTTCACCATTTGCGCGGTGATCGCAGCCATCGTCCTGCTCCTTCAGTCGAATTCTTGATCGGGCGTCACATCTAGGGCGCGAGGCGCCATCGCGGCCGCCCGCGCTCTTGGATGTTGGAGCGGGCCCGAAGGCCCGCGCCGTCAGTGAAAATCAGGCGGTCGCCCCGGCGTCGCCGGCGGCGATGACGGTCTCGACCGGGGCTTGCTCCAAAGCGCCGAGATCGACGCCGAGCGAGGCCTGGCTCGCCGAGATGCCGTCAATGACGGCGTCGGCGACCAGACTGCAGTAGAGCGCGATCGCGCGGCTGGCGTCGTCATTGCCCGGGATGACGAAGTCGATATCGTCCGGCGAGCAATTGGTGTCGACGACGGCGACGACCGGAATGCCGAGCTTCTTGGCTTCCTTGACCGCAATCGCCTCTTTCTTCACGTCTATGACGAAGAGAAGGTCGGGAAGGCCGCCGAGATCGCGAATGCCGCCGAGCGAGGCTTCTAGCTTGTCGCGTTCACGCGAAAGCTGCAATTGCTCTTTCTTGGTTAGACCCTTGCCGCCGCCCGCGAGAAGCTCTTCCATTTCCTTCAGCTTGCGGATCGAATTCGAGATCGTCTCCCAGTTCGTGAGCGTGCCGCCCAGCCAGCGAACGTTCATGTAATACTGCGCGCAGCGGCGTGCGTGCTCGGCGATCGGTCCTTGCGCCTGCCGCTTGGTGCCGACCATCAGGATCCGGCCGCCACGGGCGACGGTGTCGCGAATCTTGACGAGCGCCTGATGAAGCAGCGGCACCGTCTGTGAAAGATCGACGATGTGGATGCCGTTCCGCTCGCCGAAGATGTAGGATTTCATTTTCGGGTCCCAGCGATGCGTCTGGTGACCGAAGTGAACGCCAGCTTCCAGAAGCTGGCGCATGCTGAATTCTGGCAGCGCCATTCAAAGTCTCCTCAAGGTTTTTCCGCCGCGGCGCGTCGAGAGGGGGCCGAAGCCCCCCACCGAGGATGTGCCCCGCGTGTGAGATGGCGCGCGCTATAGGGCCTCGCGGCCGAGGAATCAACAGTCGATCCGCGCCCGCTCCGGCCCCTAGACCAGTTCGACATCGACGACGCCGTCGACGGCCTTGAGGGCCCCGCGAACCGCCGGCGTGCAGGCCGCCTTTTCTTTCAGAAGCATTTCGACCTGCCTGCCCCCCTGATCGGGAAGCGTCAGCGACAAGATCACCTCACCCGCCTCGCCGGCCCCCGCTGGTTTGACGGCGGCGAGACGGCGGCGGACCGCCTCGATCGCGTCGGGCCCCGCGACCGCGATCCGAAGCTGCGAGGTCGTCTGGGCCGCTGCGGCGTCGAGCCGACGCGCGCCATCGCAGGCGAACCTTACCTCCCCCTCGCGCTCCTCGGCGTTGGCTGTCAGGAGCAACAAGGCGCCGGCCTCGAAGAGGTCGCGCGAGGCCTCCAGCACGTCGTTGAAGACGGCGATTTCAAAGTCTGTCGTCGCGTCCGAGCATTCGACGAACGCGAAAGGCTTTCCCGCACGCGAGCGTCGCATGCGGACAGCGCGCACGACGGCGGCGATCTGCCCCGAAAACCGGGTTCCCGATTTCGCGATTTCAATCGCCTCGGCCGCAGTCGCCGCCTTCAGGCGGCGGAGCTCGACGGCATAATCATCGAGCGGGTGGCCGCTGAAATAAAAGCCGAGCGCGATGCGCTCTTCGTTGAGCCGCTCGATTGGGGGCCATTCGTCGACCGCCGGCAGGCGCGGGCGCTCAAGCGCCGGCGCCGCGCCAAGGTCAAAAAGTCCCGCCTGCGCGCTGCCTCGATCTTCAAAGACCTGGGCCGAATGGCGGATGATGAGGTCGGCGCCGGCGACGATCGCGGCGCGCGAGCGCGCAAGACCGTCGAAGGCCCCGGCGCGGGCGAGATTCTCGATCGCACGCTTGCCGACCGCCTTTAGGTCGACGCGTTCAGCGAGATCATGAATGTCGCGAAAAGGCCCATGGGCGCGACGCTCGGCGGCGATGAGGTCCATCGCCGCCGCGCCGACATTCTTCACTGCGCCAAGGGCGTAAAGAATCGAGCCGTCCCGGACCGAAAAGTCCGCCTCCGACTCATTGACGTGCGGCGGGCGCACTGGGACGCCGGTGCGGCGCGCTTCACGAAGGAACACGGCGAGCTTGTCGGTGTTCGACAGGTCGAGCGACATCGACGCGGCCAGAAACGCCGCCGGATGGTTCGCTTTCAGATAGGCGGTCTGATAAGCGATGAAGGCGTAGCAGGCGGCGTGGCTCTTGTTGAATCCATAGCCGGCGAACTTCTCAACGAGTTCGAAGATCGACCCCGCCTTCCTCGGATCGACGCCTTTTTCCTTGGCGCCATCGACAAAGCGCGCGCGCTGGCGGTCCATCTCCTCTTTCTGCTTCTTGCCCATCGCCCGGCGCAGAAGATCGGCCTCGCCGAGCGAATAGCCCGACAGGATCTGGGCGATCTGCATCACCTGTTCCTGGTAGATGATGACGCCATAGGTCTCCTTCAGCACGGCCTCGAGCGAGGGATGCAGGTAATCGGGCGGCGACAGCCCCTGCTTCCTTTCGATGTAGGTCGGGATGTTCTCCATCGGACCCGGCCGATAAAGCGAGACGAGCGCGATGATGTCCTCAAGGCAGTCGGGCTTCATCGCACGCAGAGTCTGGCGCATGCCCGTCGATTCCAGCTGGAATACGCCGACGGCGGCGCCCTCGCCCAGCATTGCAAACGTCTTTGCATCGTCGAGCGGCAGATCGTGCGGATCGATTTCGCCGCCCGCCTGCCGCACGAGCCGGGCCGCTCGATCGATCACCGTCAGGGTCTTGAGGCCGAGAAAGTCGAATTTTACGAGGCCGGCCGGCTCGACCCACTTCATGTTGTACTGCGTCGCCGGCAGGTCGGAGCGCGGATCGCGGTAAAGCGGCGTAAGTTCATCGAGCGCCCGGTCGCCGATGACGACGCCCGCCGCATGCGTCGAAGCGTGCCGATAGAGTCCTTCGAGCTTCAGCGCCTTTTCGAGCAACGCCGCGACGCCTTCATCGCGCGCGCGTTCCTCGCGCAAGCGCGGTTCGCTTTCGATCGCCTCCGCGAGCGTCACCGGATTGGCGGGATTGTTCGGCACCAGCTTGCACAGGCGGTCGACCTGCGGAAATGGCATGCCGATGACGCGGCCGACATCGCGAAGGACGGCGCGCGCCTGCAGTTTCCCAAAGGTGATGATCTGCGCGACGCGATCGGCGCCGTATTTCCGTTGGACGTAACGGATGACCTCGTCGCGCCGGTCCTGGCAGAAGTCGATGTCAAAGTCGGGCATCGACACGCGTTCAGGATTGAGGAACCGCTCGAACAGGAGGCCGAACCGGATCGGATCGAGGTCGGTGATCGTCAACGCCCAGGCGACGAGCGAGCCTGCGCCGGAGCCGCGCCCGGGCCCTACGGGAATTCCTTCCTTCTTCGCCCATTGGATGAAATCGGCGACGATAAGGAAGTAACCCGGGAACCCCATCTTGCAGATTACGTCGATCTCGAATTTTAGGCGGTCCCAATAATCGGCGACGGGCGCCGCCGGCTCGACCTTTGAGAGCCTTGCCTTCAGGCCCTCGCGCGCCTGCGCCTCCAGCTCGCGCGCTTCCGCTGTGAGCGCGTCGGCGCCCTCCCCCGCCGCACCTTTCGTGAACCGCGGCAGGATCGGCTGTCGCGTGCGCGGGCGAAACGCGCAGCGCCGCGCGATTTCGATGGTGGCGTCGATCGCTTCGGGGAGGTCGGCGAACAGCGCGCGCATTTCGGCGGCCGTCTTGAAATAATGGTCTCGCGTGACGGCGCGGCGATCTTCCTGATGCACATAGGCGCCGTCTGCGATGCACAAGAGCGCGTCATGCGCTTCGTAGTCATCCGCCTTTGCAAAGAAAGGCTCGTTTGTCGCCACGATGGGAAGGCCGAGATTGTCCGCGATGTCGATGAGCAGGGCCTCGACCGAGCGCGCGCGCCGCGACGGGTGGCGTTGAAGCTCGATATAAAAACGATCGGGAAAAAGCGCCGCGAGACGACCAGCAACCCCGGCCGCTTCATCGCCGCGATCCATCCGCAGCGCCGCATCCAGCAAGCCGTCGAAACCGCCCGACAGACACAACAGGCCTTCGGTGCCCTCTTCCTCAAGCCAGGCGATCGCGGCGGCGATGTGATCGGCCGCAGCCGAGGACAGAAAGGCGCGACTTGAAAGCCGCATCAGACGCCGGAACCCGGCTTCGGACTGCGCGAGGAGCACGATTGCCGGCGGCCTTGCCGCCTTAAAGTCAACCCCTGTGTCCCCGGCCAGCGACAGCTGCAGCCCCGGGATCGGCTGAACACCGGCGCCGGCAAGCGTTTCGGAGGCTTCCAGCGCTCCGAAAAGGTTGTTCGTGTCCGTCACCGCGACGGCGGGCATGTCCGCCGCAAGCGAAAGGTCTTTCAGCTTGCCGACCTTGATCGCGCCTTCGGCAAGCGAATAGGCGGAATGGAGATGAAGGTGGACGAAGTCTGCCGCCGCCCGCTGGCCCGAAGACGCCTTGAGCGCTGCTTCCCGAATGGGATCGCCCATGGCGTCCTGCCTCCTTCAAGATCTTGCGTTCACGCGCCGGCGACGAAGCTCAAGAGCTGAACGGACGCGATGAGAATGAGCAGTACGCCGAGTCCCGCGGCGTCCTTCAACACGCCGGTTTCCCCGGCTTTCACAAGAGCCACAGCTTTTCGCATCAGACGCCTCCATCGGTGAAACGACTTTGTTCGTCTTTTGTTCCATATTCCCTTTTTGTTCTTGTGTAAAGAGCGGCTTTTCAACAGGCAATTGGGGAAGCGGCCCGCTCCCAAGGCTCAGCCAGAAAGAAACGCGTCCACTTCCCGCATGAAGACGTCGAACTGGTCATGATGAACCCAGTGCCCGGCCTTTTCGACCGAAACGACGCGGGCGTTCCGGAAATGCGAGGCGCGTCCGTCCTTTTCAGGGTTGGAAGCCCAGCTTTCGGCCCCGTAAACGAGGAGCGTCGGGCACGCGATCGCCGCCCACAGCCGGTGAATCTCCGCCTGCGGCAGATCGAACGGCGGCCACACATTGACGTAATTGTCGAACTTCCAGCTCCACGTGCCATCCTCGTTCGCCGTCGCGCCGTGTTCGGTAAGGTGGCGCGCCATGTCGTCAGAGAGGAATTTGTTCTCTTCCTTCATCCGCTGCAGCGCCGCGTCGAGCGTCGGATAACGTCGCGGCGTGCGCGCCGCCGCAGCGCGCTTGTCCTCGATCCATTTGCGAAGGCGTTCCGCCGTCGGAATCTTCTCCCGCTCGGCGAGCATTGGCGGCGAAAGCCCGAGCCCCTCAATCGCGACCAGCTTCGCGACATTCTCCGGATAAAGAGCAGTGTAGCGGATGGCGATATTGCCGCCCATTGAATGAGCGACGAGCGTCACCGGACTGCGGCCGATCTGATGGATGAGCTGGGCGAGATCATAAACGAAGGCGAGCATCGAATAGTCGCCGTCGGGCGACCAGTCGCTATCGCCATGACCGCGCAGATCAGGCGCGATCACATGATACCGAGGCGAGAGCGCGCGGGCGACGGCGTCGAGGCTTCGGCAGTGGTCGCGGCCGCCATGCACGAGGACGAGCGGCGGCGCCGCTTCGTTCCCCCAATCGGCGTAGTGAAGCCGAAGCCGCTGTGACACATAGCGGCGTGAAGTCGGATGCGCTGTCATTCAGCGCCCTTTCCGCGGTCGTGCTGAAGTCCTTCCATCGCCCCGAGGATCAGCCCGGCGAGCGCGGCGAGGGCCGCCGCCCGCGCCGGCCGGTCCTGCGCATCCTCGACGAGCGCAAGCTGCAACGCCGTTCGCCAATCGGGCGACGGGGCCGCGGAAACGGCCGAAAGCGCCTCGGGTGTCCCAGAGGTTTTCGATGGCTCGCGCCGCGCGCTTCCAGCCGCCAGAAAGCCGAGCCCGCCGACAAGGAGCACGAGCGCGATCACCGCGAGGGCGCCATAACGCGGCATAGTCAACGACAGAACATCAACAAGCGCAGCGCCGGCAAAGGCGGTCGCCACCACCAGCAATCCGGCGCCGGCGAAGGCGAGCAGCAGCCGCCGGATCGCCGTCGCGCCCTTGGCCCCGACGGCCTCGAAAATATCGATCATTTGCGCACCTTTCCAGCGATCGCCCTGCCGATCGCATAGCCGGCGGTGAAGGCCGCCGAGATCGAGGTGACCGGATGCGCGCGGATTTCAGCCCGGATCTTTTCCTTGCCTTCATGGAAGCGTCCGACGACCGAGTCCCTTACGCCGCCGGCGTCAGCAAGCGCGCGCTCGAAGATCGACTGGAGCAGTGAGGCATGGTCGGCATGCGTCTTTTCCGGCGCCTCGCGTTCCATCTCCGATTTCATTTTCTCGACGAGCGTGTCGAACGCGGTCGAATGCGCGTCGCCGGAAGTGTTAGGGTCGGTCATGGCGGTGTTCCTGCAAAAGTCGACCTCAAGCGGTCATGGTAACGGCGAACGGCCGAACAAGGCAAAGCCGGCCTACATCAGGCCGCCCCAGGCGTTGACCGCGAGCGCCAGCACGAAGACGTTGAAAAAGAACGCGATGATCGCATGGGCGAGCGCGAGGCGACGCAGGCCGGCGTCGACGATGACGACGTCAGAAACCTGAAAGGTCATCCCGATCACGAAGGAAAAATAGAGAAAATCCGAAAACACCCGTCCCTTCGCGCCGGGAAAGACCAAGGGCGGCTCGTCCCGCGACGCGCCCGAAAAATAAGTGTGGGCGTAATGAATGGCGAAGAGCAGGTTGAGAAGAATCCACGCGGCGAGAATTGACGCCGCTGCAAGGGCTATGGCGATCACATCCATCGACCGAGTCGTCAGGAACAGAACGACCAGCAGTAAAGCCGAAAAGTCGATTGCAAGGCCGGTGACGAGAATGACGGCCGCGCGTCGGTCGTGCTTGGCTGCAAGCTGCGGCAAGTCGCCCCCGGCGGCGCGCTGCAAGGTAAGGGAGATCAGCGCGCAATAGGAAAACGCTGCGATCGCGAACGCCGCCAGCGCGGATTTCAGGAAATCTAAAAAGAGAGCGCCCGCGGCGAGCGAGACGGCGAAAACCACGAGCGCAGCGATTTCAGCGGCCTGGGATTTCCGGATCATGGTTCGCGGCTCGGCGGGCCATTTATTTGTCGACCGCTGCGCGCCAGTCCGCAAGCGCGCGGGCCCTGCTCTATTCGGCGCCCCAGGGCGGCGGCGGCGCTGCGACCGGCGCCGTCAAGTCGAACTCGACGCGGAAATGGCGGTTGGGGCGGACGAGTTCATAGGCGAATACTCGCTCGTCGATCTCGATCGCCCAGACATTGTCGACCGATACCGCCCTCCCCTCCCTCAGGAAGAGGTCTTTCGAAAATTGATCGGCAGGAAATTCCTGCCGTGTCGGGGTTCCCGGCGACGTCGTATCGCCGCCGTACAGTGTCAGCGCATCGCTGGCGCCGTCTTCATGGCGATGATCGTGTTTCAGCCGCAAGCCCGAGGGCGCGCGCGTCAGCACCCAGGTGCGCGACCGATCCTCGCCGACGTGAAAGGGAATGCGCACCTCGTCAGCCGTGCAGCTGCGCACATGCATGATGAGGCGCTCGGCGGCGATATCTGCGTCCGCCGCATCCGTCGTCACAAGCCAGCCCTCGAAGGCCTTGCCGCATTGCGCGTGAATCCTTGCAAGGAAGGCGTCCTGCGGCGAGACGTTCTGGTTCTCGCCGGCGCACGCCGCGAGCAACAGGCATAGGGCAAGAACTCGACCCATCGCAGCGTCCTCCGGATACAGCCTTTGGCCGTCGGGGTATCAGCCGACCCAGTCTTTCTCAAGCCTGCGCGCGGTGAGCAACATCAGGCTCGCCGCGATGAGATAAAAAACCGTTCCGGACAGAATCGCATAGCGCAGTGATTCATCGCCGAAGCGCGCGGTCATGGCGTCCGAAAGCGCGCCGATCGCGAGATTACCGAGGCCGATGCCGATGAGGTTGTTGACGAAGAGGAAGACGGCCGACGCCGTCGTGCGCATGTTGGGCGGAGCCAGATGCTGGAACGCGGCGATGACCGGCCCGAGCCAGACAAGACTGAGAGCAGTCGGAACGAGGAACAGAAAGAAAGTCAGCACGAGCGACTTGGACAGCACGCCGAACACGAAAAACGGGATCGTCAGCAGGAAGGCAAAGCCAGGCACCAGCGCATAGGCCGCCTTGTTCGTCTTTCCGAAGCGGTCGGCGAGTACGCCGCCAATCCAGATTCCCGCGACGCCGCCGAGCAGCAGTAGCGCCCCATAGAAATAGGAGGCGAAAAGAACTGGTTTTGGGTTCGGCGGAATGAGGAAGTCGGGCATGAACGAAAAGAAGGCCGGAAGATCCCCGCCAAAGCTCCGCACAAAGAACGACGGCAGCCAGAATATGATGCCGTAGCCCATCATCGAAGACGACGCCGCGCCAAACGACAGCCCCCAGAAACTCGGTTTTCTCGCGATCGTGCGCACCACTTCCATGACCGGCGCCGGCGACGGCGGTGGGCCAGCGTCATAAGCGCCGCGGTCAGGATCCTTGACCGTCAGCCGGAGGAGCGGTGCAAGCAAAAGCCCCGCCGCGCCGACGATGATGAAGGCCGAGCGCCAGTCGAGATAGCTCGTCAGCACGCCGCCGAGGAGAATGCCGAACGCCGACCCGATCGGAATGCCGAAGGAATAGATCGACAGCGCGCGCGCCCGCTTATCCGTCGGGAAATAGTCGGCGATCAGCGAATAGGCCGGCGCGACGCCGCCCGCCTCGCCGACGCCGACGCCGAGACGTGCCAGGAAGAGCTGGGTGAAATTCTGCGCCAGGCCGCACAGCGCCGTCATCGCGCTCCACACCGCTAGCGCGATCGTCATTATCCAGACGCGGCTCTTGCGGTCCGCGAGAATCGCGATCGGCACGCCAAGGAACGTATAGAAGAGCGCGAAAGCAAGGCCGCCCATCAGCGAGAGCTGGGTGTCGGAGAGACCGAGATCGGCCTTGATGGGCACGGCGAGGATGCCGACGATCTGCCGGTCAATGAAATTGAACGTGTAGACGACGACGAGAATGAAAAGCACCCAGGCGCGGTAGCCGGGCGTCGTTTCCTTGCCGCCGATCAAGGGGCGCCGCCTTCAACGCCGGTGAGGAAGGCCCGCACGTCGGCGAGCGTCTCTGTCGGCGCTTCTTCATGCGCGACATGGCCGACGCCGGGATAGACGATTAGCCGCGCATCCGGGATCGCTTCGGCTAGCCGGCTTGCCTGCTCGACCGGGATCACCTTGTCCTCGGCGCCCCATAGAATGAGCGTAGGCGCTTTGATCGCCCTCAGCAGCGGTTCTGGATCGGGCAAGGAAAACTCCTCGATCGATTGCACGAACGCATCGCCATTACCCGGCTGCCGCATTAGCGTCGCCGCGCGGCGGACGACTTCCGGCGTGATAGCGGCCTTGTCCGCGTAAACGCCCTGCAGGGCGAGCGCGACGCCTGCCTCGGTCGGATTGCGCAGAAAGAAGGCGAACGGCGCTGGCGGCGATTGAGCCTCGTCGCCGACGCCGCGGTTTGGATAGGCGCCGGGGGAAACGAGAATGAGCGCAGACACGCGATTGGGCGCCGTCGCCGCAAAGCGCCACGCCGCGAGCCCGCCGAGCGAGTTTCCCGCGACGACGGCGCGGTCAATGCCGATTGCGTCCATCACGTCGCCGATGAAGTCGGCGCGCTCCTGCGGCGAATACCGCGTCAATGGATCTGGCCCCGAAAGCCCGTGACCGAGCAGATCGAAACGAATGACGCGATGGTCGCGCTTTAGATCCGCCGCCCACGCGTCGAAGGATTCAAGGCTGTAGATGAAGCCATGAATGAGGATGACGGGCGGCGCCGTTTCGGGCCCTTCGATCCGGACGCGGACGTTAGCGCCGGCGATCGTCATCATTCGGTCGTCAGACGAGAAATAGTCCGCGGCCTCGCCCGAAATCGAATGCTGCGCGCGCCAGACGAAGTACCCGGCGCCGAGACCGGCGACGAGCGACAGCGCCGCGAGCGCGATGGTGAACTTCTTGAACAAGGGGAACACGCCTCCGCCGTAGCCGGCCGAAAAAATCCGGCGCGAACCGTCCGATACTCAGGGCGATTCGCGCCGGCAGGGAGGATCTTGTCCCGCTAGAACGCGACCTTGATCGTGCCGAACACCTGGCGCGGATTGCCATAGAAAGCGGTCAAAACGCCCGAAGCGCCAAGCGGCGAATTGCCGAACTGCGGCAGCGCGGTCACGAAGTCGTATCCAGCGACAATGTAGCGTTTGTCGGTGAGGTTCGTGCCGTGCACGCCGGCGCTCCAGCGCCCGTCGTCCGTCGTCCAGACGAGCCCGGCGTTCAGAAGCGCATAGGCCGGCTGGTCGATCGGCGTCCTGAAATTGAACTGGTGCGTCAGGCTCTTGAACGACATCGACGTGTAGAGGTTGACGCCGCCGTCATTGCCAAAGAGCGACAGGGGACGCCCGTAATTCAGCTGCGCGAAAGAGGAAATCCTCGGCGTATTCTGGAACACGGCGACGTTCGTCAGGTCCGGCGGCGGCGAACCGCGGCCAAGATATTCGTCGAATTCGGCGCGGATGTAGCCGAGCGCGAATTGGACGTTCAGGCGATCCCCCGCCGACAGCCAGTCTTGGGCGAGGCGCACGTCGCCTTCCCATTCAATGCCCCATAGCGTCGCTGACGCCGCGTTGGTCGTCACGCCCGCGAAGGTGTCGGCGACGCCGTCTCCATTCGTGTCGATACCAAAGGAGCCTGGAATCTGAACATCTTTGTAATCGCTGTAGAAGACCGCGAAATTCGAGGTCGCAACGTCGCCGAACCGGCTCTTGAGGCCGACTTCGAAGGTGTCGATCTCTTCCGGCTGGAAGAGACAGAACGAACGCTGATCGTCCGGGTCAAGCGCGCCGGGCACCATATCGCCGTCGATATCGGGCGCCGTGACCGCGACGCAGCGCGGGTCGAAAGAGCCGCCCTTGAAGCCCTTGGCGTAAGACACATAGCCGGTGTGTTCGTCATTGAACTTGTACGAGATGCTCGCGCGCGGGCTGAAATCGTCGAACGTCGCGTCAGCGTTGAGATTGGTCTGAACCGCAAAGGGCGGCCGCGGCGTGCCGCCGAAAGTCGGCGACAGGCCGCCAAGGAAGATCTCGCGGCGCAGGAAGATCGAACGCTCGTCCTTCGTATAGCGACCGCCGACCGACACAGACAGTCGGTCCGTAAGATCGTAGGTGAAGTCGCCGAAGATCGACCAGGTCCGCGTATCGACATCCGCCGACGTGAAGACGTTGAGCGCGCCGCCGTTAAGGAGCACGTCGAACGACGTCAGCGCGTTGGCGGAGAGATAATAGAAACCGAGAAGGCCGCTCAGCCGGTCGCCCTGGTAGATCGCCTGGAACTCTTCGCTGAACTGGTGGTTCTCATAGATGCCCGGAACGTCGAGATCGACGATCGGGAGCGAGTCGAAGTCTATCGGGGTGGCGGTTTGATCGTCACGATAGGAAACGATGTTCTTGAAGGTGAGCGTGTCGGTCGCCTTGAACTCAACGACGTTCGATACGCCCCGCGCGCGCACGTCCTGCTCCGGCGTATTGAGACCGGACCTCGTGTCGAAGACATTATCGAGGACCGGGAACTCGACAGCGCCGCCGGCGGGGAAGTCATACGGCAGCAGGCGATGGCCCTGTCTCGGATCGGAATTGTCGTCGGTCCAGTCACCGGCGAAGCGGATGGAGAGATTATCCGTCGGGTCCCATTCGATACTGGCGCGGAAGGCGAGGACATCCTTGTTGTAGTTTTCAACCCCGGGGATGTTGAGATTGTCGCCGAAGCCGTTGCGCGTGAGATAGGCGACGCCGCCGCCGATCTTGAGATCGCCGATCGCGGAATCGTCGAGCAGCGGCAGGCTGAAGGCGCCGACCGCGTCGAACTGGCCGTATGTGCCGCCGGTCAGCCTCAAGGTCGCCGACGGATCGTCGCTGAGCCGGTTCGTCACATATTTGACGGCTCCGCCGATCGTATTCCGCCCGTACAGCGTTCCTTGCGGTCCGCGCAGCACTTCGATCCGCTGCACGTCGTAAATGTCGAGAAGCGCCGCCTGCGGACGGTTGAGATAGATATCGTCGATATAGATGCCGACGCCCGCTTCGAAGCCGGCGACCGGGTCCTGCTGGCCGACGCCGCGGATGAACGCAGAGAGCGTCGAGTTGGTGCCGCGCGTCGTCTCGAGCGTGGTGTTCGGGGTGATGTCGCCGATGTCGGTGAGATCGACGGCGCCGATCGCGTCGAGCTGGTCTCCGCTGAACGCCGACACAGCGATCGGAACGTCCTTCAGCGATTCATCCCGGCGGCGCGCTGACACGATAACTTCGTCGCGCGCTTCGTCGGCGGTTGTTCCTTGTGCAAACGCCGGGGCGGCGCCGATGCTGAGCGCGCCGGCGGACGCAAAGCCAAGCGCTGCGAGGCGCAGGCCGGATGTCGTAAGTTTTCTGGTCGCCATAATCCCTCCCGTCGCGCGATCTGCCCTGCGCGTTCAGACCAAGGTTATGGTCTGGCGAGGCGGCGTCCCATGACGGGACTGATCGCGCTCGGTGGACATTTTCGCTCAATCGGAGACAGGGGGACGTCGCGCCGCGAACGCCTTTGGCGTCAGCCCATTCCATGCCCTGAAAGCCCGATTGAAAGCGCGGAAGTCGGAAAAACCAAGTTCGTCAGCGACTTCGGCGACGCTCTTACGGCGGAGAAGGAGGCCTTTCGCCGCTGCATTCAGAACCTCCCGGCGCAGGTCCCGAAAGCTTGCCCCCTCGGCCTCGAGCTTGCGGCGAAGGGTGGCGGCGCTGACGCCGGCAAGGGCGGCGATCCGCGTCTGGTCGATGATGCCTCGGCCAAGCGCGCGCCGCACGAAGTCGGCGGTCTCGGCGCCCTGCCCAGCGACATGGGCGCGCCCCGAGGCGGCGGCGATCTCGGCGAGAACGGTGGCGGCTTTCAGCGATCCGGAGGGCGGCGGCGTGATGGCCGCTGTCGCAGCGTCATAGCCGTAGTCGAGCGCGTAGACGCTCGCCCCGAACCGGACTGGCGCACCCCAAAAATCGAGATGGCTCGCCTCCGAGGTGCGCTGGCCCCGCGTCACCGACACCCGCCGGAGACCGGCGTTGGCGTGCGGCCGCGACAACGTCGCGAGAATGCAATGAAGGAATATCTGGATGCATTCGAGCGAGAACCGAAGGAACGCCGGATTGTCTTTCAGCGTGTAGGGAAATTGCCGGTCATCGATCACGAAGGCGATGACGTCGCCGCGCCGCCGCACGGTATTGAACTCGCCGCCATGGAGAAGGTTGAACGACTGCGCAAGCGTCTTCATGGCGTCCATCAGCGATGTCGCCCCGACGAGCTGGGCGAGCACGAAATCCATCGTGCCCGGCAGGAGCTGGCGCGCCGACATGCCGATCGTTTCGTCATGGAGCGCCGAGGCGATGAAATCCTGCGCGCGGAAATAGTCCGCAAGCGGTAGGTCGCCGTCCGATTCGAAGACGCCTGGATCAAGATGCAGCGCCTTGTAGAGAGCCGCGACATCGGCGCCGCGCGCCGATGCATGATCAAACAGCGGGAGCACCTGTCGCGCCCTGACGAGAACCGGCGTTCGCTCGTCGCCTGCTTGGCGCGCCGGAGTCATGGTCTCGTCGCAAATCCTGCGAGCAGCTCGGCAAACCACCGCCCCGCCGTCAGCGCCGTGATGTCGCCGACGTCGAGCGAAGGGTCGAATTCCGTGAGATCGACCGCCGCGACCTTTTCACAGGCCCCGATAAGGCGGGCCGCCGCAAAGAACTCGTCGACCGCCATCCCGCCCGGCCGCGCGCCCGGCGCTCCCGGACAGTGCGCGCGGTCGATGACGTCGATGTCGAAATCGACGAAAAGGCGGTCGCAGCGCGACGAAAGCGATTCGATCGCTTCTTCGAGAAGCGCGACGATGCCGCAGGTCTTCACATCCGCAATCGTCCTTACGGTCACGCCTTGCGACAGGGCGAACTCGTGGGCGCGGCGGGTGTTGGCGAAGGGCGCAAGGCCGATCTGGACGATATTGGCGCCTGGAAGGCCGTCTTCGATCAGGGCGCGAACGGGGTTCCCGTTGGTCAGGCCGCAATCGGTGTCACGCAGGTCGAAGTGCGCATCGAGCGTGATAAGGCCTGTCCTCGTAAGCGGCCCAAGGCCATGGACGCCCGGCCGCGTGATGGCGTTGTTGCCACCGGCGATGATGGCGAGCTCGCCGGCAAGGCTCGCGACCCGGTCGCGGATCGGCGCGAAGCACTCCTCCGGCGTCAGCGTTTTCAAAAGGAGATCGCCGGAATCATGGATGCGCAGGCCAGCGAGATCGGCGCCGGTCTCGAGGTCGTAGACCGAAAAGCGTTTCAGCGTTTCACGGAGGATCTTCGGCGCGAGGTCGCAGCGCCCCGGCGTCAGCGACTTTTCGTTCAACGGCGCGCCAAGGAAAGCGACCGGCGCCGCCGCATCCGCTGTCAGCAAATCGGCGAGCGAACGCCAACCACGGCATTCCGACCCGGCGGTTTCCTTCATGTCGGTCTCCCAAATGGCGGCGCGCCGTCAAACGCTCTATAGACCCGGGTTCCGGCCGCCGGAAAAGACCCATGCTCGACTTCCTCCTGACTGATGCGCGCCTTGCGACCATGGACCCCGGCGTCGCCGGTCCCTTTGGCGCAATCGAGGCGGGCGCCGTGGGGGTTCTCGGCGGGGTCATCGCCTATGTGGGGCCCGCCGCAGCGGCGCCGCCGGCGACCCATGTCGAATTCCTGGGCGGGCGCTGGGTCACGCCCGCCCTCATCGATTGCCACACGCACCTCGTGTTCGGCGGCAACCGCGCCGGCGAATTCGAGATGCGGCAGAACGGCGCCACCTATGAGGAGATCGCGCGCGCGGGCGGGGGCGTCCTGTCGACGGTGCGCGCGACACGCGAGGCGACGCTCGAGGACCTCGTCGAGAGCGCCCTGCCGCGCCTTGAGGCGTTACGCAGCGGCGGCGTTGCGACGGTCGAGATCAAATCAGGCTACGGCCTGACGTCAGGCGACGAAGAGAGAATGCTGATCGCCGCCGGCGAAGCGGCGCGCGCAGCAAGGATGCGCGTGAAGCGAACACTCCTCGGCCTCCACGCCCTGCCGCCTGAGTGCAAGAACGATCGAGCCGCCTATGTCCGGCTTGTCTGTGAGCGGATGATCCCCAGCGTCGCGAGCGCCGGCCTCGCTGATGCGGTGGACGCCTTCTGTGAGACGATCGGCTTCACGCTCGACGAGACGCGCGCGGTTTTCGAAGCGGCGCGCCAGCATGGGCTCAAGGTAAAGCTCCATGCCGAGCAACTCTCGAACATGAAGGGCGCGAAGCTCGCCGCCGAATTCGGCGCCCTCTCGGCCGACCACCTCGAACATGTCGATGAGGCCGGCGTCATGGCGATGGCTGAGGCGGGCACGGTCGCGGTCCTGCTGCCGGGCGCCTATTATTCGCTGAAGGAAACGAAGCGGCCGCCGGTCGCGCTCTTCCGCAAGCATGGCGTTCCGATAGCGCTGGCGACCGATCTCAATCCCGGCACGTCGCCCCTGCTCTCCCCGACGCTCGCCATGAACATGGGCGCAACCCTTTTCGGCCTAACCCCGGAAGAATGCCTCGCCGGCATGACGCGCCATGCGGCTAAGGCGCTCGATCTTGACCGCGACTGCGGCGTTCTGAAGAAGGGCTTCGCCGCTGACATCGCAATCTGGCTGGTCGAACACCCGGCCGAGCTCAGCTACTGGATCGGCCATAAGGGCCCAGACGTTCTCTACATCGCCGGCGAAAAAATCGAGGAGCATTGATGGACATCGCGCAAATACCCCCGGGCAGGAATCCGCCGCACGAGGTCAACGCCTTCATCGAGATCCCGCAGGGCGGCCAGCCGGTGAAATACGAACTCGACAGCAAGTCGGGCGCGCTGTTCGTCGACCGCTTCCTCCACACATCGATGATCTATCCGTCGAACTACGGCTTCATTCCCGGCACGCTCGGCGAGGACGGCGACACGCTCGACATTCTTGTCGTCACGCCCATGCCGGTCGTCGCCGGCGCCGTCATCCGTTCGCGACCGGTCGGCGTCTTGCTCATGGAGGATGAGAAGGGAGTCGATGAAAAGATCCTCGCCGTGCCAGTCGATGCGCTCAATCCATTCTACAAGGACGTGAAAACGCACAAAGACCTGCCCCCGCTCCTCGTCCAGCAGATCGAGCACTTCTTCAAGCACTACAAGGACCTCGAACCCGGCAAGACCGCGAGCGTCGGCGAATGGGCGACCCTGAAGGTCGCACATGAACGCATCATGGCCGGCATCGACAGGTTCATAAAAAAGGGCTGGAAATGAAAGCCGGAACACGCCGCAACGCCCGGACGGTCCGGGCGCGCACCGGCGCCGAGAAAAGGGCGAAGCACTGGACGACGGAGGCCGCTGTCCGGATGCTGATGAACAATCTCGACCCCGATGTCGCCGAGGACCCGCACGGCCTCGTCGTCTATGGCGGGATCGGGCGCGCGGCGCGCGACTGGGAATGTTTCGACCGCATTGTCGAGACGCTCGAACGGCTCAACGAAGATGAAACCTTGCTCGTCCAGTCCGGCAAGCCCGTCGGGGTTTTCCCGACTCACAAGGACGCGCCGCGCGTGCTCATCGCCAATTCGAACCTCGTGCCGAAATGGGCGACATGGGAGCATTTCAACGAGCTCGATAAAAAGGGCCTGATGATGTACGGCCAGATGACGGCCGGCTCATGGATCTACATCGGCACGCAAGGCATCGTTCAGGGCACCTATGAAACCTTCGTCGAGATGGGCCGCCAGCATTATGGCGGCGACCTCTCGGGGCGCTGGATATTAACCGCCGGCCTTGGCGGCATGGGCGGCGCGCAGCCCCTCGCTGCGGTCATGGCGGGGGCGAGCTGTCTCGCGATCGAATGCCAGCCCTCGCGCATCGAAAAGCGCCTCGAGACGCGCTATCTCGACGAACGGGCCGACGATCTCGACGACGCGCTTGCGCGTATCGCGCGATACACGAACGAGAAGCGGGCGATCTCCGTCGGTCTTCTCGGCAATGCGGCGGAAATTCTCCCGGAGTTGATCAAGCGCGGCGTCAGGCCCGACGCGCTGACGGACCAGACTTCCGCCCACGATCCCGTCAACGGCTATTTGCCGATCGGATGGACGGTCGACCAGTGGATGAGCGCGCGCGAGCGCGATCCGAAATCTGTCGAGAGCGCCTCGCGCGCGTCGATGGCGAAACATGTCGAGGCGATGCTCGCCTTCAAGGCGATCGGCGTTCCCGTCTTCGACTATGGCAACAACATCCGCCAGGTCGCGCACGATCAAGGCGTCACCCACGCCTTTGATTTCCCTGGCTTCGTCCCCGCTTATGTGCGCCCGCTATTCTGCAAGGGCGTCGGGCCGTTTCGCTGGGCGGCGCTGTCGGGCGATCCAGAGGACATTTACCGCACCGATCAGCGCGTGAAGGAACTCATTCCCGATGACGTGCATCTCCATCGCTGGCTCGACATGGCGCGCGATCGGATCAAATTTCAGGGACTCCCTGCCCGCATCTGCTGGGTCGGCCTCGGGCAGCGCCATCGCCTCGGCCTCGCCTTCAACGAGATGGTTGCGAAGGGCGAAGTGAAAGCGCCGATCGTCATCGGCCGAGACCATCTCGACAGCGGCTCCGTCGCCTCGCCGAACCGCGAGACCGAAGCGATGAGGGACGGCTCCGACGCCGTCTCCGACTGGCCGCTTTTGAATGCGCTTCTTAACACCGCGTCGGGCGCGACCTGGGTCTCGCTCCATCATGGCGGCGGCGTCGGCATGGGGTACTCTCAACATGCCGGCATGGTCATCGTCGCCGACGGCTCTGAGGACGCAGCACGCCGGTTGAAGCGAGTGCTGTGGAACGATCCAGGCACAGGCGTCATGCGCCACGCCGACGCCGGGTATGAGATCGCGGTGAATTGCGCGCGCGAGCAGGGTCTCGATCTGCCGATGGTGACCCGATGACGATCACCCTCGCCCCAGGCGCGGTCAGCCTTGCCGATCTCCGCGTGATCTGGAACGGCGCCGATGTTTCGCTCTCGGCGCAAGGCTTCGCCGACGCCGAAAAGGCGGCCGCGAGCGTCGCGCGCATCGTCGCGTCGGGTGAGACGGTCTATGGCCTCAACACCGGCTTCGGCCTTCTCGCCCACACGCGCATTCCTAACGAGCGCCTTGTCGAACTGCAGAAGAAGATCGTCTTGAGCCACGCTTGCGGGCTGGGCGCTGCTTTAGACGACCGCATCACGCGGATGATCCTGGTGCTGAAGGTCGTCGGCCTTGCGCGCGGGGCGTCGGGCGTGCGGCGCGTCGTCGTCGAGCGGCTGCTCGATTTTCTGAAGCGCGGCTTCCTCCCCGTCATTCCGGAGCAAGGCTCCGTCGGCGCGTCGGGCGACCTCGCTCCGCTCGCGCATATGACCGCCGCGATGATGGGCGTCGGCGCGATCCGCATGAAGGGAGAGAAGATGCCGGCGGCGAAGGCGCTTGGCGCCGCTGGACTCGACCCGCTAGACCTTGGCCCGAAGGAAGGCTTGGCGCTTCTCAACGGTACGCAGGTTTCAACCGCGATCGCGCTCGACGCGCTTTTCAAGGCCGAACATGTATTCGGCGCGGCGCTGTGCGCCGGCGCTCTGTCTGTGGATGCGCTCAAAGGCTCGCTCGCGCCCTTCGATCCGCGCATTCATGCGTTGCGCGGCCAGCCGGGGCAAATCGACGTCGCGCGAGCGATCCGTGCGCTGCTCGACGGAAGCGCAATCAACCTGTCCCACATCGATTGCGACCGCGTGCAGGATCCCTACTCCTTCCGCTGCCAGCCGCAGGTGATGGGCGCGGCGCTCGACCTTCTCAGGCATGCGGCAAAGACGCTGACGATCGAGGCGAACGCCGTCACCGACAATCCGCTAATCTTTCCCGATACGGACGAAGCGATCTCGGGCGGGAATTTCCACGCCGAGCCTGTCGCTTTCGCCTCCGACATGATCGCGATGGCGCTGTGCGAGACGGGGTCGATCAGCGAACGCCGCACCGCCATACTGGTCGACCCGAAAATGAGCGGCCTGCCCGCCTTTCTCGTCGCGGACGGCGGCGTCAATTCGGGCTTCATGATAGCCCAGGTGACAGCCGCCGCGCTCGTCTCCGAAAACAAGTCGATGGCGTTTCCGGGCAGCGTCGATTCCATTCCGACTTCGGCGAACCAGGAAGACCATGTTTCGATGGCGACCGGAGCGGCGCGCAAGGCGGGCCGCATCGCCGTCAACGCCGCGGGCGTCGTCGGGATCGAACTGCTCGCCGCAGCGCAGGGGCTTGAATTTCACGCGCCTCTCAAGACCTCCGCGCCGCTCGAGCGGGTGCGCGCGGCTGTGCGCGCCAAGGCCGCGCCCTGGACCGAAGACCGCTATTTCGCGGGCGAGCTGTCTGCGCTCCAGCAGGAAACGCTCGAGAACCCGCTTTTCGTGGAACTTCCGGGCCTTTCTCTCGCGCCCTGACCGGTTCGCCGCGCTCGGGGCTCGGCTGGCGCCATCTTGCGCGCCTTTCAGTTGCCGGGCGCGCGCTCCGACGGCATTCTCCGGCGCCGAATCGACCGGGCGCCGGATAAGCCGCGCCCTAAGGGGTATGGAGCCATGACCTTGAAGAAGCATCTCGCCGCGTCTGCGGCCGCCATAGCGATCGCGCTCGGAGGCGCGCCCTTGATGACTGAAGTCGCCTACGCCCAAGACGCCGCAGCACCCGCACCGATCGCCGCCGACAATCCGATGATCGCCGCCTGGACCGGCCCCTATGGCGGCGTGCCGCCATGGGACAAGATCGCGGTTTCGGATTTCACGCCCGCTTTCGATCATGCGATCGACGCAGCGCGCGCCGAGATCGCCGCCATCACCGCGAACAAACAGAAGCCGACCTTCGAGAACACGATTGTCGCCATGGAGAAGGCGGGCGAGGAGCTGACGCGCGTCCAGAATCTTTTCGGCGTCTATTCCGGCAACCTCAACGTCGGCGAAGTGCCGGAGATCGAACTCGTCGTCTATCCGAAGCTCGCCGCCTTCGGCGACGAGGTCAACCAGAACGAAGCGCTCTTCAAGCGCGTCGCGGCCGTCTACAACGGCAAGGAGATGAAGAAGCTCGGCCTTTCCGAGCGCCGTCTCGTCGAAGACCGTTACAAGGGCTTTGTCCGGAACGGCGCCAATCTCGATGCGGCTGGCAAGGCGCGCGCGGCGGAGATCAACCAGCGGCTTGCAACGCTCGGCACCCAGTTCACGCAGAACCAGCTGAAGGACGAAGACGCCTACACGCTCGTCGCGAAGAAATCGGACCTCAAGGGGCTCCCTCAATCGCTGGTCGATGCCTATGCGGAAGCGGCGAAGGCGAAGGGTGAGGCCGGGAAATGGGCCGTCGCTAACACCCGCTCTGCGGTCGATCCCTTCCTCACCTATGCGGAGAACCGCGCTTTGCGCGAGAAGGTCTGGCGCGCCTTCGTCAATCGCGGCGACAATGGCGGGGCGACCGACAACAACGCGATCATCGCCGAAACGCTGAAGCTCCGCGCCGAGCGCTCGAAGCTGCTCGGCTATCCGACCTACGCGCATTGGGCGATCGAGCAGCAGATGGCGAAGACGCCGGAAGCCGCGATGGACCTCATGATGCGCGTCTGGCCGAAGGCGGTCGCGCGCGTGAAGGAAGAAGTCGCCGATATGCAGGCCCTCGCCGCCTCTGAAGGCGCGAAGTTCAAGATCGCGCCCTGGGATTACCGTTTTTATGCGGAGAAAGTGCGCAAGGCGAAATACGACCTCGATTTCAATGAGGTGAAACCCTATATGCAGATGGAGAAGCTGCGCGAGGGGATGTTCTGGGTCGCCGGCGAGCTTTACGGCCTCAAATTCGAGCCCGTCACGGACGCGCCGGTCTTCCAGCCGGACGTGCGCGTCTGGAAAGTGACGGATGGAACGGGCGCCTTCGCGGGCCTCTGGTACTTCGACCCCTTCGCGCGCGCGGGCAAAAACTCCGGCGCGTGGATGACGGAATATCGCGGCCAGCAAAAACTCGTCGGCGACATCCAGCCGATCGTCTCCAACAACAGCAACTATATCAAGGGAAAGCCCGGCGAGCCGGTGCTGATCTCGTGGGATGACGCCGAAACGCTGTTCCACGAATTCGGTCACGCGCTGCACGGGCTTCTCTCGAACGTCAAATATCCGAGCCAGGCCGGCACCAACGTGCCGCGCGACTATGTCGAGTTTCCAAGCCAGGTCATGGAGCGCTGGCTCTCGACGCCCGAAGTGATGAGCCGCTTCCTCGTCCATTATCAGACGGGCGAGCCGCTGCCGCAGGCGCTCGCCGACAAGATCAAGCGCGCCAAGACCTTCAATCAGGGCTTTGCGACGGTCGAGTTTCTCGCAAGCGCGCTCGTCGACATGAAGCTGCACCTTGCGGGCGATGCGGACATCGACCCCGACGCCTTCGAACGCGACACCCTCGCCGCTCTCGGCATGCCGTCCGAGATCGTGATGCGCCACCGCACGCCGCAGTTCGGGCACATCTTCTCGGGCGAAGGCTATGCGGCCGGCTATTACAGCTATCTCTGGGCCGACGCGATTACGGCGGACGCGGCAGAAGCCTTCATCGAGGCCGGCAGCTTCTACGACAAGGCGACGGCGAAGCGCTTCCACGACGACATCATGTCGGTCGGCAGCTCGATCGATCCGGCGGAGGGCTTCCGCAAGTTCCGCGGCCGCGACGTCGATACGACGGCGCTGCTCAGGGATCGCGGATTCCCGGTCGACTGAGCGCGGCTCGCCGCGGCGCTGAAGCCGTGGCTTCAACCGGCGTCCGACGCTTTCCGGAAAATCCGGAAACTTCGGAAACTTCGGAGGGGCCGTCCACGGACGGCCCCTGTTCCGTTCGGCGCACTGGGGATGGCGCCGGCGCTGGGTTATGCGCAGAATTTTTCAAGCGATGTTTTGGTTTTTCGAACCGTTCCGCGGCCTCCAGCCCGAAAATGCGCGTTCTGGCTGGAGGAAAATGCGCAGATTGAGAGCGGCGCGCGCAAGAGCATGTGCGGCTTAGCGGGCATTCGCGCACAATCGGGAATCCAGCGCCGCGAAGCGTCGCCGTCCGGCCTTTTCGATCCGCGCCTCCACGGCGGCCAGCGCGCCCCCTAGTCCGGCGGGGCGGCGGCGGGCGTTTTCCTCACATCACGCCGCCAGCAGAAACGCCGAACCGCGCGACAAACCGGACCTTTCAAGGGGCCGCATTCGCGCCGGCCCGAAAACGAAAATCGCGCGGGAAACAAGCGCCCCCGCGCGATCTCCGATTACTAGCCGCAACGCCCGAAAGAGTCAAGCGTCCATTAGGGCAATCAATTATGGTTAAATTCGCCCGCCGGTTGCGCCTCGCACGCTACAGGGGAAGCTCCGTCGTCGCCTTGATTTCGCGCAGCGAGATCGCCGAGCGCACCTGCCGCACCTCGGGCAGCTCGAGCAGGAATTTCTGCAGGAAGCGGTCATAGTCGGCGATGTCGCGCGCGACGATGCGCAGCGTGAAATCAGCATCTCCCGTCGTCGCGTAGCAATCGAGAACCTCCGGCCGGGCGCGGATCTTCTTTTCGATCTCGGCGACAGCTTTCGCGTGCTGGCGCTCAATCGTGACATGAACGAAGGCGACGACCGAGAAGCCGAGCTTCTCGCGGTCGAGAACGGCGTTGTAGCCCCTGACGGCGCCGCTCTCTTCGAGATCCTTGAGACGCCGCCAGCAGGTCGCCGCCGACGCCCCCGCCATTTCGGCAAGATCCTGCGCGGAGAGACGACCCTTTCGCTGCAGCGCAGAAAGGATACGTCTGTCGAGATCATCGAGCTCAATCATGCAACATTTATTTCATATTGTCTATCCCAGCGCAATGAATACACCGCGCCGAGCGGGCCGCAGCCCCGAATCGCCGCGTTCCTTTCCGGCAAATCGGTTATGCCATCCGCCGGAATGGAGAACCGGCGATGTCCGCATCAGCGCTGAAGCTCGACGCCTACGAGCTCGACGACCGCTATCGCCGCGAGGAGGGCCGCGTCTTCCTCACGGGCACGCAGGCGCTCGTCGCGATCATGCTGCACCAGCGCCGGCGCGACCGCTCGGCGGGGCTCAACACCGCCGGCTTCGTCTCAGGCTATCGCGGCTCGCCACTCGGCGCAGTCGATCAAGCGCTGTGGAAGGCGAAACGCTTCCTCGCCGAGGAGCAGATCGAGTTCCTGCCCGCAATCAACGAAGATCTCGCAGCAACAGCCATCCTCGGCACGCAGCAGGTGGAGCTTGAAGAGAGCCGCACCGTCGATGGCGTTTTTTCCATGTGGTACGGGAAGGGACCGGGCGTCGATCGCGCGGGCGACGCGCTGAAGCACGGCAACGCTTATGGCTCTTCGCCGCATGGCGGCGTTCTTGTCGTCGCCGGCGACGATCACGGTTGCGCCTCCTCCTCGATGTCGCATCAGTCGGATGTAGCCTTCATGTCCTGGTACATGCCGACGCTGAACCCGTCGTCGGTCGCGGAATATGTCGACTTCGGCCTTTACGGATTTGCGCTGTCGCGCTTTTCGGGCATGTGGGTCGGCTTCAAGGGGATTTCAGAAACAGTAGAGAGTGCAGCAAGCGTCACTCTCGCACCGCCGCCCGCCTTCCGAATCCCGACGGATTTCGCCTTGCCGGAGGGCGGGCTCAATTTCCGCTGGCCGGACCTTCCCGGCATGCAGATCGAGCGGCGGATGAAGTTCAAGAAGGAAGCGGTGCGGGCCTTCGCCCGCGCCAATCCTATCGACCGCGCGATCTTCGGCGTTCCGGGCGCACGTTATGGAATCATAACGACCGGCAAGGCGCATCTTGACGTGATGGAGGCGCTCGCCCTTCTCGGGATTGACAGGCCTCGTGCGCGCGCGATCGGCCTCGACATCTACAAGGTCGGGATCGTCTGGCCGCTCGAGAACGCCGGCGCAGAACGCTTCATGGCAGGCAAGGAGGAGGTGCTCGTAGTCGAAGAAAAGCGCGGCATCATAGAAAGTCAGCTCAAAGAATATATCTACGACCGCGCGGTCGCCAAGCCGAGGCTCATCCTCGGCAAACATGACGAGACGAACGCCTCGCTGATCTCGTGGGTCGATGAGCTGTCGCCTTCGGGCCTTGCGCCAATCATCGCGGCGCGACTGACGAAGGTCTTTCCCGACCTCGATTTTTCTGCGCCGCTCGCGCGGCTCGCTAAGCTGTCGGAGATTTCGCCCGCGCCGGGCAGCGCCAAGCGCCAGCCCTATTTCTGCTCGGGCTGCCCGCACAACACGTCGACCAAGGTTCCCGAAGGATCGAAGGCGCTCGCCGGCATCGGCTGCCATTTCATGGCGTCATGGATGGACCGTGAGACCTCTTCTCTGATCCAGATGGGCGGGGAAGGCGTCAACTGGGCGGCGAAATCGCTGTTCCTGAAGGACCGCCCGCACATTTTCCAGAATCTCGGCGACGGAACCTGGTATCATTCAGGCTCGATGGCGATCCGCCAGGCGATCGCGGCGAAGGCTAACATCACCTACAAGATTCTCTATAACGACGCGGTCGCGATGACCGGCGGCCAGCCGGTCGATGGCGCGATTTCCGTGCCGCTGATCGCCAACAGTCTCGTCGCCGAGGGCGTCAGCAAGATCGTCATCCTGTCGGAAGATCCCGAAGCGCTTCTCGCCGCCGGGGGCCTGCCCGCCGGCGTGGACGTGCGTCCGCGCGACGAACTCGACGCCGTCCAGCGCGAATTGCGCGAGATCGCCGGCGTCACCGCGCTCATCTACGATCAGGCCTGCGCCGCGGAAAAGCGCCGCAAGCGCAAGCGCGGCGACTATCCCGATCCCTCGCGGCGCGTCTTCATCAACGAGCGCGTTTGCGAGGGATGCGGCGATTGCTCCACGCAGTCGAACTGCCTCTCCGTCGTTCCGGTGGAGACCGAATTCGGCCGCAAGCGGCGCATCGACCAGTCGTCCTGCAACAAGGATTATTCATGCCTTAAAGGCTTCTGCCCGAGCTTCGTCACCGTCGAAGGCGGCGCGCTGAAGAAACCGAAGATCGAGGCGGACGCCGGCGCCGTTAACGCGCTGCTTGCGCGCCTTCCTGCGCCGCCAGTTCCCGAAACGGGGCGGGCCTATGACCTCCTCGTCGCCGGCGTCGGCGGCACCGGCGTCGTGACGATCGGGGCGATCATCGCCATGGCCGCGCATCTTGAAGGCAAGGGCGCGAGCGTTCTCGACTTCATGGGCTTTGCGCAGAAGGGCGGCGCGGTTCTCTCCTATGTCCGCCTTGCGAGCGCGCCCGAAGCGCTCAATCAGGTCAGGATCGACATCGGCGAGGCTGAGGCGCTGATCGCGAGCGACCTCGTTGTCGCGACGGATGAACGCGCGCTGCGCGTGCTCCGGAAGGACGCTACCCGCGCTGTCGCAAACACCGACATCCTGCCGACCGCGGATTTCATCCGAAACAGAAATATCGACTTTGAAAGCGCCAGACGTCTCAAAACGCTGCGCGAGGCCTGCGACCCGGAAGCCTTCGCCGCCGCCGACGTCATCGACCTGTCGCGTCGCCTTCTCGGCGACACAGTCTTTTCAAACATGATGCTGCTCGGAATGGCGTGGCAGAAGGGCCTCGTTCCGTTGTCGGCGGACGCGCTCCGCCGCGCAATAGAGCTCAACGGCGTCTCCGTCTCGAAGAACATGCGCGCTTTCGATCTCGGCCGCGCCGTCGCAGACGACGAGGCGGGCCTTCGGCGAGCGGCGGGTCTCTCAACGACGCCGCCGGCGCCTTTGACGCTTCCGGCGCTGATCGAGCGGCGCGCTCAAGAACTGACGGACTATCAGAACGCCGCCTACGCCGCACGCTACCGCGAGTTTGTCACGACGATCGCCGAGGCGAGCCGGCGGATCGGCGCCGAGGAGCGTCTCACGCGCGCGGTCGCGGAAAATCTCTTCAAGCTGATGGCCTACAAGGACGAGTATGAAGTGGCGCGGCTTTACGCCTCGGCGGATTTCCGCCGCCGGCTCGAGGCCGAGTTTGAGGGCGATGTACGTTTGAAGTTTCATCTCGCGCCGCCGCTCCTGGCGCGCGATATCGATGCGCTCGGGCGCCCGAAGAAGCGTGAATTTGGACCCTTCATCATGGCGGCGTTCGCGCTTCTCGCCCGTTTCAAGTGGCTGCGCGGCGGTCCGCTCGACCTCTTCGGGCGGACTGAGGAGCGCCGTATCGAACGGCGGTTGATTGAAGACTATCGCCGCGATATCGAAGCTGCGATCGCAACGCTCGATGCGCAAAATCTGTCGCTTGTCGTCGAGCTGGCGCGATTGCCCGAAGACATTCGCGGTTTCGGGCCGGTGAAGCTCGCCTCGGTGGAAAAAGCCATGGCGCGCCGCGCCGACCTGCTGCGCCGGCTGGAAAGCGGCGTGCGTGCGCCGCACGCGGCGTGAAAGGAAAGAGAAATGTTCGAAAGTCTCGCCGCGTTGCCGCCGGATCCGCTTCTCGGCGTAACCATGCGCTTTCGCGCCGATCCGCGGCCTGAGAAAGTCGATCTCGGCGTCGGCGTCTTCCGTAACCGGAACAATGAGACGCCGGTGATGCGCGCGGTCGCCGAGGCGCAGCGGCGCCTTGTCGCAAAGGAGACCTCGAAGGTCTATCTGCCGCCGGAAAGCGCGCCCGGCTTCGCGCCGGCGATCAAGCGCCTGCTCTTCGGCCCGCAGGACGATCCCCGCATCGCGGTCGTGCAGACGCCCGGCGGGTCGGGCGCCTTGCGGATCGCGGCGGAACTCCTCAAGCGCGCCGGCGCGACGGCGATTTCCGTCAGCACGCCGACCTGGGCCAATCACTCCCCGCTCCTCGGCGCGTCAGGCCTCACGATACGACAGGTCCCCTATTACGACGCAATGACAGGCGGGGTCGATTTCGCCGCGTTCCACGACGCCGCTGCGAAACTCGGGCCGAAGGACGCGCTTCTCATCCACGCCGGCTGCCACAATCCGACTGGCGCGGACCTGTCGCACGAAGAGATCGACGCGATCATCGACCTTGCAGCGGCGCGAAAATTCCTTCCCTTCGTCGATTGCGCCTATCACGGCTTCGCCGCCGGCCTCGAAGAAGACGCATACATCGTGCGCGCAATGGCGAAACGCCTGCCGGAACTTCTTGTCGCCTATTCCTGCTCGAAGCATTTTGGCCTTTATCGCGAGCGCGCCGGCGCCGTCGCCATGCTTGGCGCCGACGCGGCGGCGGCCGCCGCAATGACGACGCACGCCGTCAACGCCGGACGCCAGATGTATTCGATGCCGCCCGCGCACGGCGCCCTTCTCGTCGCGGAAGTGCTCGCCGATCCCGCGCTCGAAGCCTCCTGGCGCGCGGAGCTTGAAGAGATGCGCCTTGCGGTGAAGGGCTCGCGAAAATTGCTGGTCGATGCGGCGCACGCCCATCAGCTCGGCGACCGGCTCAATCACCTCCTGCGGCAGAACGGCATGTTCTCGCTGCTGCCGATCGACGAGGCGCAAGTGACGACGCTGCGGGAGCGACACGCGCTGCACCTTGTGAACAGCGGCCGGATCAACCTTTGCGCGGTGAACGAGGGCAACGCGGACCGCATCGCGTCAGCGCTCGCCGACGTCATGCGCCGATAAGGTCCCTGAGGCGTTTGAGATCGTCATGGCGCGTGCGGATGTCCGGACGCGGCGCGGCGAGGCGAAGATCGCGCAGGTTCGAGAGCGCATTGAGCAAAACCGGAAGCGGCGGCCCGCTCGCGGTAACCTGCGCAAGCCGGGACTGATCGAGGCTCGCCGATGGACGCTCGATGAACCGCGCGACGAGCATGTCGTGATGCTGCGCGGCGGTCTTTCCATGCGCCTCGCAGACGGCGATGAATTTCGCCGCGTTCCGCCGGAACCACGGAGCGTCCTTGGACTTCACAGCGCTCTCGAGAAAAACTGTCAGGAAGTCGCGCCGGCGCATGCAGTCACGAAGCGAGGCCTGATCCTCCGGCCGCATGAACAGCATCTTGTCGACCAGAAGCTGCGAATAATAGGGGTCGTTCGCCTGACACAGGCCCGTCAGGAGATCGATCTCGTTAATGCCTGAGAAATCGCCGGCATTTGCGCCGCGATATTCCTGCCGTCCGACGCGATAGGGCTTGTAATAGGGCCGGACGCTGAAGAAAAAGCGGTCGATGTCGAGATCCTTGAACAAGACGTCGTTCCACCGCGCGACGTCATTGAGCGCAGTGAGCGCGTCGTCGAACAGCGTCTCGGCGACGGGATGCGAAACGCCGAGCGGCACAATGCGCATCAATGCGTCCGCAGCGCGCTTGTAGGCGAAAATTCCTCGCGTATTGTAGTCAAGGAAGAGCTTTTCATCCTTAAGCCATGTGAAGCTCTTCGGCCTGCCGTCGACAGCGCGGTTATGGGTCGCAAGATGGCTGGTCGCAAAGCGCGGCGCGACTCCAATCGACGCGCCGATATGAAGCCCCAGCGCCGAAGCCTCCTGAAACGGCGACTTCTCCTCGCGCGCGGGGTTCGTCAGCTCATGCCGGCGCAGCGCCGCAAGCCAGAGACCGAGATCGCCGAGAACGTCGAAAGCGACGTCGAACCCCTCGTCCGTATTCCCCTCGAGCCGCAGCGCCGCGACATGCACGAGGCCCTCTTCGACAAGCGCCTTTTTTTGCGCCGCGCCGACAGCCTCGACGGCGGCGCGGTCGCCTTGCGCGAAATAAATCTCCTCAAGCTCGGAATTGAGATCGACGAAGCGGCTGCGGATCCAGCGGTCGAAAGTCTCAGCGTTGGTGCTCATCGGGGCGCTTTTCCTCGCTTGCAAATCCCCTAGGCCGAAACGCTCCGTCCGTCCACGCAGGGGCCCCGCGTCAGCCGAGGGCGCGCGCGAATGCGTCGCGGAAGACTTCCATCTCCTCCGTCCGGCCGATCGTCACCCGCAGGCAATTCGACATGCCGTAATTGGCGAGCCCGCGCACCAGAACGCCCTCACGCGCGAGCGCGGCGTCAAGACGCTGCGCCTCTTCGGAACGGTCAAAAACGATCGTGACGAAATTTGCAAGCGACGGAATGGCGCGCACGCCGAGGCGGTCAAGGAAATCAACAAGCGCTTTGCGCTCAGCGTCGACATGGGCGATCGTGCGATCGACGAACTGATCGTCGTCAAGCGCGGCGACGGCCGCCGCCTCGCCCGGCCCCGTCATGTTGAAGGGAAGGCGCACCCGGTCGAGCGCGGCGATCACCGCGTCCGCGCCATAGCCCCAGCCCACGCGCAGGCCCGCGAGCCCGTAGAGCTTGGAGAAAGTCCGCGTCATCAACACGTTCGGCGTGCGCCGTGCGAGATCAAGCCCTGCGTCGAAGCCCGGCGCGTCCTTCGCAAATTCGGCGTAGGCGCCGTCGAGAACGAGCAGCGTTTCAGGCGGAAGCGCGCGCCAGAGGCGCTCGACCTCCGTAAACGGAATATAGGAGCCCGTGGGGTTCGCCGGATTGGCGAGAAAGACGATTTTCGTGCGTGCATCCACCTCGGCGAGAATCGCATCGACATCGACAACGTATTCGCGCTCCGGCGCGAAGCGCGTTTCGGCGTCCATCGCCGCAACGGCGAGGCGCCAGGCGGCGAACCCCCATTCAGGCTGAACGGCGTTGTCGCCGGGTTCGAGAAACGCCATGCAGGCGAGCGTGAAAATCTCATCCGAACCGACGCCGAATATCAGCCTTTCAGGCTCGACGCCGAACTTCGCCGAGACGGCCGCGCGCAATGATGACGCGCGCACGTCGGTATAGCGATAAAGTCCGTTCGCCGCCGCAAGATAGGCTGCGTGCGCCTTCGGGCTCGTGCCGAGCGCGTTTTCATTGGCGGAAAGCTTGATGACGCGCGCCGCGCCCTCCGCCCGCGCCTTGCCGGGAACATAGACGTCCATGCGCTGCACGGCGCGGCGCGGAACAGGGCCTGTCATGGCTGCTTCTCCGCCCTCTTCTTCAGCACCGTCATCACATCCTCAAGGCGCAAGCCCCTCGCCTTCAGCAGCGCGAGGAGGTGATAGAGCAGGTCCGCCGCCTCTTCGCAAAGCTCGTGAGCGTCGCCAGCCGCACCGGCGAGCGCGGTCTCGACGCCCTCCTCGCCGACCTTCTGCGCGACGCGGCGGACCCCTGCCGCGAGCAGTCGCGCCGTATAGCCGTCGCCGTGCGCACGCGCCGCAATGGTTCTTTCGAGAAGCGCCAGTCGGCCGACGCCCGGGGCGACAGCCTCGCCGAAGCAGCTCGCCGTTCCGAGATGACAGGCGGGACCCTGCGGCTCGACGGAAAGAAGGATTGTGTCGCCGTCGCAGTCGGCGTTGATCGAAAGGACCTTCAGCCTGTGACCCGACGTTTCGCCTTTGCGCCAGCGTTCGCCGCGCGAGCGCGAGAAGAACGTCGCCTCGCCGCTCGCAACCGTCTCCGCGAGCGCCGCCGCGTCCATATAGGCGAGCATCAGAACCTGCAGCGTCGCCGCATCCTGCACGATCGCAGGCGCGAGCCCGCCGCCCTTTTCGAAGTCGATTTCCGGCGCCTTGAGCGTCATCGCCGCACCTCGATCCCGGCGCCGGCGAGCGCCTCCTTCACGGCGCCGATCGTCAGCCTGCCCGCGTGAAACGCGCCGGCGGCGAGCGCGCCCGAGACATCCGCCGCCTCAAAGACGTCGACAAAGTGCTGGGCCGCGCCAGCGCCGCCGGAAGCGACGAGCGGGATCGACAGACGCGCCCGAGCGGCGCGGAGCTGCGTCACGTCGTACCCAGCGCCGACGCCATCCTCATCCATGCAGTTGAGCACGATTTCGCCGGCGCCGCGCGCCTCGGCCTCGGCGATCCAGTCGAGCGTCGCGCGGCCTGCGGGCCGGATGGTGCGCGTATCGCCCGTATACTGATAGACTTCCCATCCCTCGCCGGCGCGCCTGCTGTCGATCCCGACCACGACACACTGCGATCCTGCGACGGACGCGATCTCTGAGATGAAATCGGGGCGTTCCAGCGCAGGCGAATTTATCGACACCTTGTCGGCGCCGCTCTCGAGCGCGGCGATCGCCTGATCGAGCGTCCTGATGCCGCCGGCGACGCAGAGCGGCGCATCAAGCGCCGCGGCGATGCCGGAAAGCCAGCGATAGTCGACCGTGCGCCGTTCGGCCGAGGCCGTGATGTCGTAAATGACGATCTCGTCGGCGCCCTCCGCGCAATAGCGACGCGCAAGGTCAGCCGGATCGCCGACGTCGCGATGACCCTCGAACTTCACGCCTTTGACGACACGCCCGTCGCGAACGTCAAGGCAGGCGATGATACGCTTGGCCGGCAAGGGCGTCCTCCAGTGTAAAGCGTCGCTCGTACAGCGCGCGCCCGACGATCGCGCCAGCGGCCCCGGCGCCGCGCAGCGCATCAAGGTCGTCAAGCGCGGCGACGCCGCCCGACGCCTGCACGTCGAGCGCGGGGAAGCGCGCGGCAAGATCGGAATAGAGCGCGACATTGGGGCCGGCGAGCATGCCATCGCGCGAGACATCGGTGACGAGCGCGTGGCGGAGCACGTCGCCAAGGCGTGAAATCGCGGCTTCAAGCGTGACGTCGCTCAACTCGGCCCACCCCTCGGCTGCGACGATAAATCCGCGCGCAGACGGACGAACGTCGAATGCCGCGCAGATGCGTTCTGGCCCGAAACGCTCGATCCAGCCGCAAACCTCCTCAGGGCGCTTCACGGCCGCCGAGCCGACGACGACGCGCGCGACGCCGAGATCGAGCAGGGCGGCGACGTCTTCAGCGGTCCTGACGCCGCCGCCGCACTGGAGATTGACGCGCTCCGCCGTCGACGCGATCGCCGCGACCAGCGGTCTTTGACGTGCGGCGCCGGCGCGGGCGCCATCAAGGTCGACGACATGGATCCAGTCGGCGCCGGCGTCGGCGAAGGCGCGCGCTTGTTCGACGGGATCGCCATAGCGCGTACCGATGTCGAAATCCCCTTGCGACAGGCGCACGCAACAACCGTCCATGATGTCGATCGCGGGATAGATCAGCATGGCGTCGCCAGGAAGTTCGCAAGGATGCGCGCGCCGACGGGCCCTGAACGCTCCGGGTGGAACTGGCAACCCCAGTTGTTCCCGTCAACGACCGCGGCGCTGAAGGTTTCGCCGTAGGTCGCCGACGCCGCCGTTTCGTCCGACAGCGGACAGACGTAGGAATGCGTGAAATAGACATAGGCGCCGTCGGCGACGCCCTCGACCATCGCGCATTCCTTGACCTTTCTGAGACGCGACCAGCCGACATGCGGCGCCGGCGTCTCCCGGCTCGCCTTCAGTCGGCGTACGCGGCCTTCGAAGAGGCCAAGGCCTGTCGCGTCGCCCTCCTCGCTCTCGTCGAACAGCATCTGCTGCCCGAGGCAGATGCCGAGCAGAGGCCTGCCGAAATTGAGAAGCGCCCGCGACAGCCCCTTTTCCGCCAGCATGGTCATCGCAAAGCCCGCCGCGCCGACCCCCGGCAGGATCGCGCGATCGCACTCCGCGATGACGCGCGGCTCATCGGTCAGCACCGCCTTTGCACCGAGCCTCTCGAGCGCAAACATCACGGATGCAGTGTTCCCGACGCCGAGCTTAATAACCGCGACCGTCATCAGAGGACGCCCTTCGTCGATGGCACCATGTCGCCCTCGACGGCGACCGCCATGCGCAAGGCGCGCGCGAAGGCCTTGAAGCACGCCTCCGTCTTGTGATGGTCGTTCTCCCCGTAAACCGACACATGGACCGCGGCGCCCAGCGTCTGCGCGAGGCTGCGGAAGACATGCGCGGTCATCTCGGTCGGGTAACGCCCGAGCAGCGGGGCGGCGAACACGCCTTCGAAGACAGCATAAGGCCGTCCGCCGAGATCGATCGACACGCGCGCCTCCGCCTCGTCCATCGGCAAGGTGAAGCCGTACCGCGCAATGCCGCGGCGTTCGCCCAACGCATTCGAGAGCGCCGACCCGAGCGCCAGCGCGCAATCCTCGATCGTATGGTGGAGATCGACATGAGTGTCGCCCTCGCAGGCGAGCGTCAGTGACAGGCCGCCATGCGCGGCGACCTGTTCCAGCATATGATCGAAATAGGCGACGCCGGTATTGATCCGCACGTCGCCCACACGGTCAAGATCGACGCGCACGGCGATTGTCGTTTCCTTCGTCTCGCGGATCGCTTCGCCAATGCGCGGCCTTCTGCCGATTTCGGCGCCGAAGGCGGCCAGCGCGCGATCATTCGCCTGCGCCTCGCCGATCAGCACTTTAATCGAGCCATCGTCGCCGGCGGCTAACGCTGCGTCAAAAAGCATCCCGCGTCTCAATATCTCCGGCCCCTCACGCGCCGCGACGATGACGCCGTCCCCGTCTTCACGGACGCTCGAAACCCCCGGCGCGGAGTGCAACGCCTGCACGACGCGGGAACGCTCAGAGAGCCGAGCGAGGCGGCGCGCTTCCCGTAATGCAAGCCACACCGGCGACAGAGCCTTAAGCGCCTCGGCGCACAAAAGCGGATGAAGGCCGTCTTGTCCGACGAGATCGGCGAGGGGCCCGATGATCTTCGGCGCGCCGATCAAAACACCGCAGAGCGGCGCCGGGCGCCCCTCAGCATCCGTAATCTCGCGATAGCTGACGTCGCCGGCCCGATCCGCAAGGATGGTCGGCTTCTGCGTCCAGTCCAGCCCGCGCTCATCGACGAGACGCGCCGCATCGAGACCGGCGACGAGCGTCGCCGCGTGAGCGACGCCGCGCACCGGAAGCACCGCATCCTCGCCAACGTTGAAAAGCAAGGCGAGGCGCGCGCGCAGGCGCTCGAACCCGCTTGGCCGGGCTTGATGATTGATCGCCCCGCTCACCGCCGCGCCTCCGCCGCCCTCGCATGCGCCTCAAGCCCTTCGAGGCGCGCGAGCCGCGCCGCCGCCGGAGCTAGCGCCCGCGCGGCCGCCGCGCTCAATGTCTGCACCGAGATCGGCTTCATGAAGGACTGCACCGTGACGCCGCCGAAGACACGCGCCGCGCCGTCCGTCGGCAGCACATGGCTCGGCCCCGAGAGATAGTCGCCAAATGTTTCCGCGCTCGCCGACCCGAGGAAAACGGCGCCGGCGTTCTCTACGCCCTCAACCCAGGACCCGGCGTTCGGGACATTAAGCGACAGGTGTTCGGGTGCGTAAGCGTTCGCAATATCAAGCGCCGCCTGGGCATTGTCAGCGATGAAAACCCGCATGGCGCTAAGGCTCTCACGCGCGACGCCGGCGCGTGGCAGCGTCTCGAGCTGGCGCTCCACTTCGCTGATGATGCGGTCGGCGGCGACTGCATCGAAAGTCACAAGAATTACCTGCGCGTCCGCGTCGTGCTCGGCCTGGCTCAATAGATCGGCGGCGACGATCGGCGGATCGGCGGTGGAATCTGCAATGACAAGGAGTTCGCTCGGTCCAGCAGGCAGATCGACCGCGGCAAGCCCGCGCGCGGCGATCTGGCGCTTGGCTTCCGCCACATAAGCGTTGCCGGGTCCGAATATCTTCTCCGCTTTCGGAAGGCCGGCGCCGAAGGCGAGCGCGGCGATCGCTTGCGCTCCGCCAGCCGAATGGATGACTTCGATGCCGCAGAGCGCCGCCGCGGCGACCATCGCGGGCGCGACGCGCTCTTGACGCTGCGGCGGCGTGACGACGATGCGCCCTGCTACGCCCGCTGCGCGCGCAGGTTCGGCCAACATGATGAGCGTTGAGACGAGCGGGGCCGCGCCGCCCGGAACGTAAAGCCCTGCCGACTGGATCGGCCGCCAGACCTGCGTGCAGACGGCGCCCGCAAACGGTTCGGTTTCCGACGCCTGAGGGCGCGTCGCTTCGTGATGGCGCCGGACATTCTCAACGGCGCGCTCGATCGCACCCAGATCTTCCGCGGCAAGGCGTGCGCGCGCCGCCGCGACGACGGCAGGCGACAAGTCGATCGCCGCCGGCGCCGCGCCGTCGAGCCTTTCCGACCAGCGCGCGACGGCGTCCTCGCCTTCCGCTTCGACTGCAGCGATGATCGAAGCGACGGCTTCGGCGACGCGCGGATCGGTCCGACGCGCCGGCCGCGCGAGAGCGCTGCGGCGTTCAGTCTCGGACAGCGCTGACCATTGCAAACGGCGCATGGCTCACATCATCTTTTCGATCGGCAGGACGAGAATCGAGGACGCGCCGGCGGTCTTGAGCCGTTCAAGCGTCTCCCAGAAAACGGACTCCTGACAAACCGCATGTACCGCTACCGCATCGTCGCGACCGGCGAGCGGCGTCACCGTCGGCGCCTCCGCCCCTGGCAGCAGCGCGGTAATTTCGGCGAGCCGCTTTTTCGGTGCATTCATCATCACATATTTGGCTCCGCGCGAGGCGATAACGCCGCGAAAGCGCTCGACGATGCTGTCGGCGAGCGCCGGACTTCCCGCTTTCGGCGCACGGATCAGCACAGCCTCGCTCGTCAGCACCGTCTCCAATGCGATTAGGCCGTTCATCTCCAGCGTCGCGCCGGTAGACACGAGGTCGCAGATCGCTTGCGCCAGGCCGAGGCGCGGGGCCACCTCAACCGCGCCGCGCATGAAGATGATCTCGGCGCGGATATCGCGCTCCTTCAGATAGCCGGCGAGAACGTTCGGGTAGGACGTCGCGATACGCTTTCCATCGAGCGATGCGGGCCCTCGATAATCGAAGTCCGGGGCTGCGGCGATCTTCAGCGTGCAGCGACCGAAACCGAGCGGCATCACTTCGACCGGCGCCTCACGGCCGACCCGCTCACGAAGCACGTTGAGGCCGATGACGCCGAAATCGGCGACGCCATCAGCGACGAAAGTCGGAATATCGTCGTCGCGCACGCGCAGGAGGTCGATCGGCGCGTTGTCGATGCGGTAGACGAGATCGTTGACGCCCCGCACGATGCGGAAACCTGCTGCGGCGATTAGATCGAGGCTGTCCTCGGCGAGCCGCCCCGACTTCTGCACCGCTATCTTCAGACGATCAGACTGCATTTTTCCGGCTCCGGCCGAGGCGGTCCAGGACGACCCGATAACCGCGATAGGGCATGTCCTTGAGAAAGCGCGCGACGCGCACGACTGTTGCGGTGGACGACCCGGCCGCCCCGGCGATCTCGCGATAGGAAAGTTCGCCCGCATCGAGCAGTTGCGCCACGCGCCAGCGCTCGGCGAATGCGCGGATTTCGCCCGGGGTGCAAAGATCGGTGAAGAAAGCTTCAGCCTCCGCCCGCGTCTTCAGGGATAAAATCGCGTCGTAAAGGTCGGCCGGGGGGATCGGCCTTGCGGCGTTCTCGGGCATAGGGCGCTCTGGTTTGGTCTCTGTATGCTACTACGTTAAAACACGCCAGACAAGCCCCCTTCCCTGACCGACCCATTTCGCCGCGCCCGGACGCCGCCGCGGGCGCGGGGGGGGCGGCGCCCCTTTTCGCGGGTTAACCATTCGGCCTTACCAAAGCGCAACGGCTTGTCCCGATGATGCAACCATAGGGGGAGCGAGGGTCCATGGCCGGAAAGCATTCAGCGTTCGACGAGCTGTCGGATGCGGTCGTTATCTGCGACGACGGCGCGCGGACAAGCTATGTCAACCACCGCTTCCTTGCGCTCGCCGGGGGCGACGCGCAAAGCTGGATCGGGGAAAGCGCGGAGGCCGTCCGCGACAACGCTGCGCTCGGCGTCGACTGGTCCGAAAGCCGCCGCATCGACGGAAGCCTTGTCTTCGTCGGCCGCCCTTCGCTGAAGGCCGCCGGCGAGAGCGAAACCAAGCTTCGCTTTCTCGCCACCATGAGCCATGAGATGAGAACGCCGCTCAACGGCATTCTCGGCATGAGCGGGCTTCTGCTCGACAGCGAGCTTGAGCCTGCGCAACGCACTTATGTCGACGCCATTCATGAATCGGGTTCGACGCTTCTCACGCTCATCAACGACATCCTGGATTATTCGAAGATCGCCGCGGAGAAGCTCGAGATCGACGCCGCGCCCGTGAACCTGCGAGGCCTTGTGCAGGGCGTCGCAGAACTTCTGTCGCCGCGTGCGACGCAGAAGGGAATCGAGATTGCGTCCTTCGTGGCTCCGGCGATTCCTGAATCCGTCGTCGGCGACGAAATGCGGCTGCGCCAGATCCTCCTCAACCTCGCCGGCAACGCCGTCAAATTCACCGAGCGCGGCGGCGTGTGCATCGAGGTGCACCATCTCGAAGAGGCTTCAGACGGCGCCTGCCGTCTCCGGATCGATGTGCGCGACACAGGTGTCGGCATCGACGAAAAAGATCTCAAGCTTATTTTCGACGAGTTTGCGCAAGCGGAGTCAGGCCGCGACCGGCGCGCGGAAGGGACAGGCCTCGGCCTTGCAATCGTGCGCCGCCTCGTCGATGCGATGGGGGGCGAGGTCGCCGTCGAGAGCCGGCTCGGTCATGGCAGCGTTTTCTCCGCGCTTCTGACCCTCGCCGTTGATAATGCGCGGACCGAGAGCTTGCCTCCGCTCCGCAATGGCGACATTCCGGTGCTCGTCGCGTCGCGCTCGCAGACGATCCAGCGCTTTTTGAAGCTGCAGCTGGAGGCGTCGGGCGCGCATAACATCGTCGAGGCGGCGTCGGCGCTTCAAGCCGCGACCGCCCTCGCCAAATATCCTAAAGCCGTGCTCATCTGCGATCTCGATATCGCGGTCGAAGGCGGCCAGCGCCTCAGCCAGTCTGCGGGCGCCGCCTATGTGATGCTGACGCCGGCGACGCGCGGGCGCATCGACGGCTTCAAGCGCATGGGCTTCGGCGGCTATCTGATGAAGCCGATCCGCGCAGCAACGCTGGTCGCGGTCCTTAATGAGACGGCCGATCTCGCCCCGCAGCGGCGCCGGCAAGACCGCGCGGCGGCGCCCGCAGCGGCGCCCGCGGCGCTGAAAATCCTCGTCGCCGAGGACAACAAGATCAACGCGCTGCTTATCAAGTCGCTCATCGAACGGCGCGGCCACCGCGCCGAAGTCGCCGAGAATGGGCATCTCGTGATCGAGGCGATCACGGCTGCGCCTTACGATCTCATCCTGATGGACATGCACATGCCGACGCTTGACGGCGTCGCGGCGACGCGGAAGGTGCGGGCGCTCGGCGGGCCCGCATCGGAGACGCCGATCATCGCGCTCACCGCAAGCTCCGACGCAAAAGACCGCCAGCGCTGCCTCGACGCCGGCATGGATGATTTCATCACCAAGCCGATCGATCCTGAGGAGCTCGACGCCGCGCTCGAGCGCTGGCGAACGGGGCGACGCCCGGCCCGGGCCGCCTCCTGACGCGTTAACTGACCCTTAACCACGCTGGCTGGCGCCGGTTTCATTAAGCCGATCTAAATTCACCCGCGATAATGCTGAAGGATCGTCGCGTGCGATCCGCTGGCATGAACTTTCTGGGTCTTCAGATTCTCTGGGCCGATTTCGGCAAGGCTACAGCCATGATTCTTGGCATCGCCTTTTCGACTTTGCTCATGGCCCAGCAGGCGGCGATCTTCGTCTGCCTGATGGCGAACTCGGCCTCGCACATCACCAGCGCGGAGGACGTCGACATCTGGATCGCCGACGAACGCTCAGACTATTTCGATGATCCGGGCGTCCTGCCCGCAGGCCTTGTCGATCGCGTCAGGAGTGTTGAGGGCGTCGCGTATGCCGCGCCGTTTCTACGCCGCGGCGCAATCGTCGACACAAGCGCCGTCATCGAGCAGGCGGTCCTTGTCGGCGTCGACTCGAACTCTCTCCTCGGCGCGCCGCAGAAAATGCTGCATGGCGACATGAAGAACCTCCGCAGCGCCGACACCTTCATCGTCGACCGGCGCGGATACAATGACATCTGGCCGGAAGAGGAAATCGAAATCGGGCGCTTCCTCGAGGTCGACGGTCGCTTGCTGAAACTCGTCGGAATCGCCGACCCGCCTTCACCTTTCATCTCCCAGCCGCTGATCTATGTGAGCCTTTCGACAGCCGCGCTCATCGGCGGCGATGCGCGCGCAAGTTTCGTAGTCGCGCGCGTGAAGGAAGGCGCCGATTCCGCCGCGGTCGCGCGGGCGATCGAGGCCGAGACCGGCTATTCGGCGTTCGACAGCAAGGCATTCGGACAAAGAACGATCGACTATTACCTGCAGAACACCGGCATTCCGATCAACTTCTTCATCACCATCCTGCTCGGCTTCATCGTCGGCGCAGCGATCGTCATCCAGACTTTCTATCTCTTCATCACCGAGAACCTGCGCCATCTCGCCCTCTTCCGCGCAATGGGCGCGGAGGGATGGCCGCTCATCCGTATGACGCTCGTCCAGTGCACTATCGTCGCCGCCATCGGCTATGCGCTCGGCCTTGCCGGCGCCTCGTGGTTTTTTGAAACGGTGCCGGAAAAAGTGCCGGCATTCAAAGGGTTTTACCTTCCCGCGGGCGTCGTTCTGAAGGTCGGCGCGGTCGTCTTCACCGTCGCGCTCTTGTCGGGGCTTCTCAGCATCCGGCGCGCGATCCGTCTCGATCCGGCGATCGTGCTGCGGGGCTGAGATGAGCGCTGCGATCGAATGCCGCTATCTGAAGATGGAATTCGGCGCCGCGGGCGCGCGGCAAACCGTTTTGCGCGGCGTCAACCTGACCGCCGAACCGGGGCGCCTCACCATGATCGCGGGACCGTCCGGCTGCGGAAAGTCGACGCTTCTTTCGATTCTCGGCGGCCTCCTCACGCCGACCGGGGGGGAGGCGATCGTGTTCGGGCGCGCGCTCTCGATGATGATGCCGCGAGAGCGCGCCGCTTACCGGCGGAGCGATGTCGGCTTCATCTTCCAGCAGTATAACCTCGTGCCGGCGCTGACCGCCGCGGAAAATGCGGCTGCGGCGCTCATCATCGGCGGCGAAAAGCGCGAGGCCGCGCTCGCGCGCGCGCGCGAAGCGCTAGCGACGCTCGGCCTTGGCGATCATTGCGAGAAATACCCGCGCCAGCTTTCGGGCGGCCAGCAGCAACGAGTCGCCATCGCGCGCGCGCTCGTTCACGCCCCGCGCCTCATTATCTGTGACGAGCCGACAGCCGCGCTCGATTCTTCAACCGGCGAAGCGGTGATGGAGATCCTCGGCGGCATCGCGCGCGATCCCTCCCGCGTGGTCGTCATCGTCACGCACGATACGCGCATTTTCGATTACGCCGACCAGCTCATCGAGCTTGAGGACGGCCTCGTCATCCGCGACGAGCGCCTGACCGCGCGGGCGGCCCCTGAAAATCCGGCGGCCGAACGCATCGCGCCTTCGCCGGCGAAAAAGGCCGCGTGATGGGAAAGGTTCTTCGCCTTCACTGGGTCTATTACGCGGCGGCCGTCGCCGCGCTCGTCTTCGCCGGCATCTCGGTGACGTCCTCCGCGCCGAAACCCGAACGACGCGCGCCGCAGGGTGCGATCAACGCACCCGATTTCGCGGCCTTCATCGCCGCAAGCGGCGTCGTGGAGCCCGCCTCGCAAATCGTGACTGTCGCACCCGACATCGACGGGGCCGTACGCGTGGTTTTCGTCAAGGCAGGAGACCGCGTTAACGCCGGCGATCCCTTGTTCGCGCTCGATGACGGACAGGCGCTCGCCCAGGTCAAGCGCGCCGAAGCGCGCCTTGCGCGCGCGCGCGCTGAAATAGCGCTGCGCAAGGCCGAGGCGCGGGCGGCGCACGCGCGCGCCGAAGCCCAGCGCCTTGAAGCTGCGCGCCTCCATTCAAGCGTCGAGCGCTTCCGGCCGCTGCGCCAGGAAGCGATCAGCGAGGAACAGTTCGACCAGATGGCCGCCGACGCCGACTCTGCGGCCTATGGATGGCGGTCGGCGCGTGAGGCGGCGCGCGCCGCCGATGCAACCGCCGAGGCGGCGGCAGAGGAAGCGCTTGTCGCAGAAGCCGAACTCGCCGAAGCGCGCGCGGCGCACCAGCGCACCATCCTGCGCGCGCCAGTCGGCGGCGCCGTTCTGCGCGTCGACGCCCGTGCCGGTGAAGCAGCGCGGGCGGGCGCGGCGCGGCAGCCGTCGGTTTCCGTGGGCGACGTCGACACTCTTCATCTGCGCGTCGAGATCGATGAGGCGAACGCGCCTGACTTTTCGCCGGCAGCGCCGGCAGAGGCCGCGCTTCGCGGCGCGGACGGCGCGCGCATCCCCTTGCGGCTCGTATCGGCAGACCGGATGCTGAAGCCGCGCAGCGGTTTTCGCGACGCCTCGATCGAGCCCGTCGATTCCCGCGTTCTCGAGGTGCGCTATTCGATCGCAGCGACGGAGAGGCCGCTCTACCCTGGCCAGCTCCTCGACGTTTACATCGCGCGCCGCGCCGAAGGCGCTCCGCCGGCTGCGGTTGCGGCTGTCGAGGATGCAGCGTTGCGGCCCTGACGGGCCTTAATTGTCGCCTTCAGGATCCTTCATCAGGTCTTCCTTCGAAACCTTTGTCTCCGACACCTTCGAACGTTCGAGGATGAAGTCGACGACGCGCTCCTCAAAAAGGGGCGCGCGGATCTGCGCGACGACCTGCGGGTTCTGCTGGTAGAATTTCAGGACGTCGGACGGCGTCACGCGCTGGCCCTGCATCGCGAGCATCTGCGCCTCGCGGATCGCTTGCTCCTGCACGGCGCGCTGCAGCGCCTCCTGCGGGACCTCAACCTCGGCGCGGCGGCCGATCTCGGCGAGCACGAGGCCAAGGCGCACGCGCCGCACCGCGATCTTGCGGTATTCTTCCTTCAGCTCGTCTTCGGACTTGTCCTTGTCGTCCTCATCGCGCTCGGCGTTTTCGACCTGCGCCCAGATCTGGCGGAACTCTGCCTCGACCATCGACTTCGGCAAATCGAAATCGTGGCCGGCGTCAAGCTTGTCGAGGAGCGCGCGTTTCACATGATTGCGCGACAGCGCGCGGTGCTCGGTCTCAAGCCTTTCGCGCAGGCGTTTCTTGAGATCGGCGAGGTCTTCAAGGCCGAGTTTCTTCGCAAACTCGTCATCAACGACGATGTCTTTCGGCGCCTTCACTTCCTTGACCGTGACGGCGAAAACGGCGTCCTTGCCGGCGAGATCCTTTGCGCTGTAATCGGCGGGGAAGGTCACCTTGACCTCGACCTCGGCGCCTGTCTTCGCGCCGACGAGCTGGTCTTCAAAGCCGGGGATCAGCGAGCCCGAGCCGAGCACGACGCTCTGGCCTTCGCCCTTGCCGCCCGGAAACTCGACGCCGTCGATGGAGCCGACATAATCGATGATGAGGAGATCGCCTTCCTTCGACTTCGCGGTCGCCGCGCGCGGCTCGTAATCGCGGTTCTGCTCGGCGATCTTCTGCGCCGCCTCGTCGACGTCGCGGTCCGTAACATCGGCGACCGGGCGCTTGAGGGCGAGCCCTTCGATCGCCATCGGCTCGAAATCCGGGAGAATTTCAGCGTGTACGGAGTATTCGAGGTCCGCCTCGCCGTCGAGCACCTTGTCGACGTCGCCGGTAAGGTGGGGATGGGGCGTCGTCGCCGGCTTCAGATTGCGGTCGGTGAACGCCTTGAAGCTCGTCTCGTTGACGATCTCCTGCAAGATCTCGCTCATCACGCCCTTGCCGTACATCTTCTTGAGGAACGGCAGCGGCGCCTTGCCCTTGCGGAAGCCCTTGAGGTTCACGCGGCCCTTGATGTCGGAAAGGCGCGCCGTGAGCTTGGCGTCGAGTTCGGAGGCCGGCACCTTCACCGTGAAGCGGCGCTCGAGGCCTTCGGCGGTCTGTTCAGTCACTTCCATGATCGTCCAAGCTCTTTCGTTTCAAGTCGGCCGCCTGCCCCGCCTGGCTGCGCCAGTCCTTGGCCCGACGGGCAAGGCCTGGTGCGGGTGGAGGGATTTGAACCCCCACGCCTTGCGGCGCTGGAACCTAAATCCAGTGCGTCTGCCAATTCCGCCACACCCGCGAGGACAGCCGAGGCCGCCCGCGGGCACCCATCGCCCGGCGGCCGGAAGGGCGTCTCTATAGCAGGGAAAACCGCCCTGTCGAGCGCCGCCGGGGCGGGCGTCATAAGCGTTTTTCAAACCACATAACGCTGTAATAGCGGCTGAATTTGCGCCCGACCTCGTCAAGCGTCGCGACATGGCGGAAACCAAACCGCTCATGAAGGCGCACTGACGCCGGATTCGGAGCGACGATGAGGGCGTAGGCCCGGTGAACGTCCGCCGCGGCGACCGCGTCGAACAAGGCCCGATAGAGCGACGTCCCGATTCCCTCCCCTTGCGCCGCCGGGGCGAGAAAAACCGAGACCTTGATCGACGTCTCATAGGCGGCGCGCTCGTCGAAAGGGGAGCCGTTGGCGAAGCCGAGGACCCGGCCTGCGTTCTCGGCGACAAGGACCGGCCAGCGCGGGTTGCCTGCACGGACACCAAGCCAGCGCTCGCGCGCAGCAAGGTCGAGCGGCGCCGTTTCAAAGGTCGCCGGCGTTTCAAGGATGAAAGGATTGTAGACCGCGTTCATGCCCGCGGCGTCGGCGGTTGCTGCGCGCCTGATCGTCGTCGTCATTCCCGGACGATCAGGCGGCGCAAGGAGGCCGTCAAGGTGCGGCCATGTTAATTGCCGAGCTTGGCCTCAAGCGCGGACTTCTCGTCGCGGAGTTCGCTTTCAATATCGGCGACGAACTTCATCATGCCGGCGAAGATCGAGTCGTCGTAATATTCTCCGCTCTCCTTCAGGTCGGCCTCGGCCTTCACCATGTCGTCAAGCGCGGCTTTGGCGCGGTCGTGAAAGTCGCCGATCTTTTTCACGGCAGACTCGGCTGCGGCGCGGTCGCCGCCGGCGGCGGCCGCATCGACGGCGGCGCGAATGCCGGGCGCCGCATCGTCGAATTCGCGCGATACGTCCAGCGAACGCCGGACAATGGCGTTGAGCTTCACGACCCGGTCGCCAACGAAGGGAGACCGGCCTTCCGCGCCGCCGATTTTCTGTTCCGGCGTCAGCTCAGGGTGGCCGGCGTTGCGATCGAAAAGTTCGCGCTCGGCCTTGATCGGCGCCTGCGCCTCGGATGCGGCCGCCGGCGCGGTTTCATCCGCAGCCGCTTCCTTCGATTTGGGCGCGCCGCAGGCAGCGAGCGCGAGGGCGGCGAAGACGATCGAAATTCGCAGGTTCATGGCACTCTCTCCTTTGTCGTCCGGAAAAACGCGGCGCCGGCCGACACGCGCCTTATACCAAAGTGAAGGGCCATGCGGACGAAGCCGCATGGCCCGACTTGGTCAATCAAAACTAACGGCTACTTCTTGCTGAACTCGCCGCTCGAGCCGCCGATAAAGTCGACAATCCTCTTGCCGAGCTTGCGTCCCTCGACATTGTCCCATTGCCAATGCACGCCATTAAAGATGCGGCTGACGCCGTTCTCTTCACTGGCGTCAGAGTACTTCCGGAAGCGCACGGGAACGAGCGGACGCGGAACCGCCGGCGTGAAGGGATCGGTCGAAACGCCGTCATATTCGTCAGAGACGAACGTGAATGGCTTCCCGTCGCCAAACTCCTTGATCATGACGTTCGCCATGACCGATCCGAAGGTCGCGTGACCCGACGGGTAGGCCGGGAACGGCGGCGTCGGACGGATCGCAGGCCCGGCCGAGTTGGCGATCGAAATGCCGACCGCCGTCCAGTTGGGATCGGCCGGCGTGTTGGCCACGCCGTCATCGAGACGCAGGCCGGTCGCCGGACGCCAGTAGTTGTAGAAATACTTGCTGTCCCAAGCCGCGATGCCCGCATCGGCCATGCCGGCATGGAGGACGGCGAGGTACTTCGCCAGCTTCGAGGTGTCGGTCAGGCCGTTGTCGAGCGCGACCTGAATGGCGATCTGGGCGTATAGGCGCGGCGGCGTGCCGAGGAGCGCCTGGCCGTCATAACCCCAGTAATTGCCGATGAACCGCGCGGCGGCCGTCGACGTGTTCGGAATGCTGGTCGGCACATCCGGCGCCTGGCCGATCTGCGCGACCTGATTCCAGCCGTTCCGGTATTCCGGGCTGCCCGGAGGGGGCGGCGGCGGGATACGGAACTGGTCGCCGCGCTTCAGGATGAACGGCTTCACCGCACCCCAGTTCGCGCCGAGGGCAACGCCCTGATTAGCGATCGGATCAGGCGACCAGCGGAAGGTCACCCGCGGATTGGCAGGATTGCTTTCGGGTCCGTTCACCTGTTCGCCGAACCAGTTCGTCGTGCCATCCGCGATCACACCGCCAGCGCCCGGCGCTGGATCGGGAAGCTCCGACCCGTCGCCCGTGCGGCGCGCGATCATGGCCGCCGCCGATGCCTGGCCGATGGCGCAGCCATCGGTGACGGACTGAGACGCGCCGAGCGCGGCAAGATCGGCCGCGAGGGCGTTGTCGAAATCCGGTTGCAGGCTTGAGTAAACGACATCAAGCACCCCGTGCGCAGCGCAGGCGATCGCAGCATCAAGCGACGCACCCGCAGGAGCGAGGCCGATGTTGTTGTACTGCTTGTTCTGCTGCGTGATTGAATTCACCGCATCGTAAACGGCCAGCTGCGTCATCGCGAAAGCGCGCGAATTGCGAACCGGGCCGCCTTGCTGGAATACGCCGACGCCGGGCGTGTGATCGTCGGCGTTCGCTTGCAGCATGATGCCATGCCAGCGGACGAGTGTATCGGTCGGCGCGGCGTGCGCGACCGGGATCATCGAGGACGCGAGCAGGAGCGACCCCAGAAGCTTGGTCGTGATTTTCATTGTGATTCCACTTCTACAAACGCGCCCCGCGGGCGCTTCGATGGCTTTGACGAAGATGGAAAGAGGTTGGCGAGCGACACGCTGCCATCTGATTATCTCGTTTCGCCTCTCCCAACGCGAAACGGGAAGCGATCGCCCCACTGCGATCATCGACTCTGCGTCCTCTCTCTCCTTAGAACGCATGTTCCCTCTACCGGAAACGCCGGCACCTGACAAACGATTCTTTTGCGAAATTTCTGCGTTGCGAGCCGAACTGCGACGATTCAAATTTAACTGTGCTGCGCATCATACTTTGAATCGAAGCTGACGCAGTCCAGGTCGAAACGACGCTAAGGTGAACCAGGGAGTTTTGGCCGATCGTCCAACGCGCCGAGCTGGAATACCGCAAACAAGTGCCCTTCGTTGTGCGAAATTCACGCGCGCAACCCTAGAGGGCCGCAAGGGCCTTGGGGATCGCATCGATGAGATCGTCGGCGATAAGGCCCGAGCCGGCGGATTGTCCGCACAATCCATGGAGATAAACGCCAGCGCAGGCCGCTTCAAAGCCGGGCATGCCATTCGCGCGTCGTCCAAGGATAATGCCGGCGAGCACGTCGCCTGAACCGGCGGTTGCAAGATCAAATGGCGCGTTGGTGTTGATGGCCACGCGCCCGTCCGGCGCGGCGACAATGGTGTCAGCGCCCTTGAGGACCACGACTGAGCCAGAACGCGCCGCCGCCTTCTTCGCTGCTGCAATACGCCCGCGACCTTCTACAGCTTCCACGGGAAAGAGCCGCGCGAACTCTCCCGCATGGGGTGTCAGCACGTCATTCGGCCTGAGCTTTTCAAACAGCTTTTCCGGCGCCTTTTCGAAACTCGTCAGTGCGTCGGCGTCGATGACCGCTGCGGCCTGCGACGCGAGCATCGCGAGCGTTTTCTCCTGCGTCGCCGGGCCGACGCTTGCGCCCGGGCCGATAAGGGCCGCGGTGAAGCGCTTGTCAGCCAGGGCTGCGGCTATCGCCGCCGCGTCATCCGCTTCGCGCAGCATTACGGCCGTCAGTTGCGCGGCGTTTTCGTCCGTCGCATCTGCCGGCGACAAGACCGTGACAAGGCCGGCCCCGGCGCGCAGCGCCGCCATCGCCGCAAGTCGCGCGGCCCCGGTCCGGAGGCGTGGGCCGGAAACGACCGCCGCGTGCCCGCGGACATATTTGTGCGTCGTCCAGTTGAGCCGGCGCCAATGCGCGGCGAACAGCGCCGGATGGTTCTCAAAATGGCTCGGGCCGAGCGCGGCGATAATCGCCGGATCGACCCCGATGCCCGCGACCTCGACTGCGCCCGCGAGCGCGCGCCCCGGGTAGAGCAGATGTCCGGGCTTCTTGGTGATGAAAGTGACGCTGGCCGCAGCATCGACGGCGGCGCCAAGGATCTCTCCGGTGTCGGCGTTGACGCCCGAAGGAACATCAATCGCGATGGCGGGCGCGGGATGAGCGTTCGCCGCCTCGATCACAGCCCGCGCCAGACCATCGACCGGCCTTGCAAGTCCAGTTCCAAAGAGCGCATCGACGATGACGCCCGCCCCGCCGAGAATGGCGGGCGAGAGGTCCTCGACAGCGCCGTCATAAAGCGAGGCCATCAGCGCTGCGTCGCCCTTGAGCGCCCCGCGTGCGCCCATGAGGCCGACGCGCACAGGCCAGCCCGCCTCCTTAAGATGGCGCGCGACGACAAAGCCGTCCCCGCCATTGTTGCCGGGCCCGCAGAGAACTGCGGCCGCACGCGGCGCTATAGTCCGTATGATGAAGGATGCAGCGGCGGCGCCCGCCGCCTCCATCATCGCCTTGCTGGAAAGTCCGCCGGCGATTGCGCGGGCTTCAGCCGCGCGCGTTTCTTCAGCTGAAAGAACGACGAAGGACTGGATCGGTTGACTTGCGTCCTCGGAAGCGTTGATCATTCCAGCCTCGCCCGCGCTTTCCTGGAAATCCGCCGATGAAGAAGATCGAAGCCATCATCAAGCCCTTCAAGCTCGACGACGTAAAGGAGGCGCTGCACGATATCGGCCTTCAGGGGATGACCGTCACTGATGTGCGCGGCTTCGGCCGCCAGAAAGGACACACCGAGCTTTATCGCGGGGCGGAATATGTCGTCGACTTTCTGCCGAAGGTGAAAGTCGAGGTCGTGGTGCCTGACACTCTTGCGGCCCGCGCGGTCGAGGCCATCGCGGCGGCGGCGCAGTCGGGGCGAATCGGCGACGGCAAAATCTTCGTCTATTCGATCGACCACGTCGTCCGGATTCGCACCGGCGAGACAGACGAAGACGCGATCTAGCTCGATTCGGTTCGATATTTGGCATTTATCTCTAATTTTTTAGCGCTTTCTGGCAATTAACAGGGCGTGATGTTGCAGCGCAAAAATTCCTGTTGATTTCGCCGCGAGCGGGCCTTCATCCTCCCGGCGTCATTCGAACGCCCCCAAAGCGGGCTTCCTCCCGCATGGGGCAGGCGCTTTCGCCGAGCCAGGGAAGGAAACGCTCCAATGTCCGCCGCCGCCCAAGCCGTTCTCAAGCGCATCAAGGACAAGGATATCCGCTTCGTCGATCTCCGCTTCACCGACACGCGCGGGAAATGGCAGCATGTGACGTTCGACCGCGACATGGTCGACGCCGACCTTTTCGAGGAAGGAACGATGTTCGACGGCTCGTCGATCGCCGGCTGGAAGGCGATCAACGAGAGCGACATGATCCTGATGCCGGACCCGGAGACGGCGTTCGAGGATCCTTTCTTCGCCCAGCCGACGCTGTCGATCTTCTGCGACGTGCTGGAGCCCGCGACCGGGCAACCCTACAGCCGCGATCCGCGCACAACGGCAAAGGCCGCCGAAGCCTACCTGCAATCGACCGGCATCGGCGACGTCGCCTATTTTGGTCCGGAGGCGGAGTTTTTCGTTTTCGACGACGTCAAATGGTCGACAGAGCAGCACAATATGGGCTTCTCGCTCGACTCGGATGAAGGCCCCTACAATTCATCGACCGCCTATGAAGGCGGCAACCTCGCGCACCGGCCGGGTCCCAAGGGCGGCTATTTCCCGGTGCCGCCTGTCGACAGCGCGCAGGACATGCGCACGGAGATGCTGGCGATAATGGGCGATCTGGGGCTCAAGCCCGAGAAGCACCACCATGAGGTCGCGCCCTCGCAGCATGAGCTCGGCATGAAGTTCGCCAATCTCGTGAAGATGGCCGACCACATGCAGCTCTACAAATACATCATCCACCAGGTAGCCGCCGGCTATGGCAAGACGGCGACCTTCATGGCCAAACCCGTCTATGGCGACAACGGCTCGGGCATGCACGTCCACCAGTCGATCTGGAAGAACGGCAAGCCGCTCTTCGCCGGCGATCGGTATGCGGACCTTTCCGAGACCTGCCTCTATTACATTGGCGGCATCATCAAGCATGCGCGCGCGATCAACGCCTTCGCGAACTCGACGACGAATTCCTACAAGCGCCTTGTTCCGGGCTATGAAGCGCCGGTGCTGCTCGCCTATTCAGCGCGCAACCGCTCGGCCTCGATCCGGATTCCGTGGGTCCCCTCGCCGAAAGGCAAGCGCATCGAGGTCCGTTTCCCCGATCCCGCCGGCAATCCATACCTCACCTTCGCCGCGCTTTTGATGGCGGGGCTCGACGGCATCGAGAACCGCATCCATCCCGGCGAACCGATGGACAAGGACCTCTACGACCTGCCTCCGGCTGAACTGAAAGACATTCCGACGGTGTGCTCGTCGTTGCGAGACGCGCTCGACAATCTCGACCGCGATCGCGCCTTCCTGAAAAAGGGCAACGTCTTCAATGACGACCAGATCGACGCTTTCATCGACCTGAAAATGGGCGAGGTGAAGCGCTTCGAAACGACGCCGCACCCGGTCGAATTCGCGATGTACTATTCATCGTGACCCCAGTTGTTTGTTGCGTAGCGTGACCGAAGGCCGGGGGCGACCCCGGCCTTTTTCACGTGAGTTTGCCCTGGCGTGCGCCCTGCCGCATAACTCCCGGCGACGCCCGCGCTCGGAAGGAGGCCCCGTTATGTCAACCATCGCACAAAATGACCTTCGCCGTTTTGTCGACCGCGCGTGGAACGACGAAATCACCCCGACGCTTGTCGACTATATCCGCATCCCCAACAAGTCGCCCGCCTTCGAGCCCGACTGGGAGAAGACGGGCCACATGGAGCGGGCCGTCGCGATGTTCCGCGACTGGGCGGGCGCGCGCCTCAAGAAGCTCCCCGGCGCTACGATGGAGGTCTTGCGCCTGCCGGGCCGTACGCCGCTCATTCTCATCGACGTTCCGGGCAAGGTCGCCGGCGAGACGGTCATGCTGTACGGCCACCTCGACAAGCAGCCGGAAATGACCGGCTGGGCGCCTGGCAAGGGCCCATGGATTCCCGTCATCGAGAATGATCGGCTTTACGGGCGCGGCGGCGCCGATGACGGCTATGCGATGTTTTCTGCAATGACAGCGCTGATCGCGCTCGAGGAACAGGGCGTCAGGCGCGCGCGCTGCGTCATCCTCATCGAAGCCTCGGAAGAATCGGGATCGCCCGACCTGCCCTACTACATGGACGCGGTCGCGCCGCGCCCTGGCGATGTCGGCCTCGTCGTCTGTCTCGACAGCGGCTGCGGCGATTATGACCGGCTATGGCTGACGACGTCGCTGCGCGGGCTTGTCGGCGGCACGCTCCGGATCGACGTGCTGGAGGAAGGCGTTCATTCAGGCGACGCGTCCGGCGTCGTGCCGTCGAGCTTTCGCATCCTGCGCCTGTTGCTCGACCGGATCGACGAAGCGACGAGCGGCGCCGTCAGGGACGCGGCCTTTCATGCGGAGATCCCCGCCGACCGGCGCCAGCAAGCGAAGATCGCCGCGGCGGCGCTGGGCGACGCGGTTTACTCGAAGTTTCCGTTCGTGCACGGAATGAAGCCGGCGCGGCCGGAACTCGACGAGCTCATTCTCAACCGCACCTGGCGCCCTGCCCTTTCCGTCACCGGGCTCGAAGGCGCGCCAGCGCCATCGAACGCCGGCAACGTGTTGCGCCCCTATACGGCGGCGAAACTGTCGATGCGCCTGCCGCCGACGATCGACGCCGAGCGCGCGAGCGCCGCGCTGAAGCGCCAACTCGAATCCGATCCACCCTATGGCGCGCGCATCAGCTTCAAGACCGAACCACCGGGGACAGGGTGGAACGCCGCGCCGACCGCCCCCTGGCTGATGGACGCGCTCGAGGCGGCGTCTGAGGCCTCCTGGGGCAAGGGTGTCGCGATGATGGGCGAAGGCGGCACCATCCCCTTCATGGCGATGCTGGGGCGCGCCTTCCCGAAATCGCAATTCGTCGTGACGGGGGTGCTTGGTCCCAATTCCAACGCGCACGGGCCGAACGAGTTTCTTGACCTTCCGACGGGCAAGCGCGTCACCGAAACGGTCGCCTATGTCGTCGCGGCGCATGGAAGGCGCTGACGGCGGCGTGTAGAGAGGCCGCCATGGCGACCGTCATCACGCTAGCGCGCATCGCGCTGATCGTTCCCTTCGCGGCGATGTTTTTGATCGGCGCACCGTGGGCGATGACGGCGGCGCTCGCCCTGTTTCTCATCGCCGCAGCGACGGACTTCCTCGACGGATACGTCGCGCGCGCGCGCGGCGAGGTGACGACGCTGGGCGCGGCTCTCGACCCGCTCGCCGACAAGCTGCTCATCGCCGCCGCGCTTCTCCTCCTGATCCGCAACGGCGTCATCGCCGGGGCGGGCGTCGTCGCGGCGCTTGTCATCATCCTCAGGGAGATTCTCGTCGGGGGCCTGCGCGAGGCGGTCGCGATCGCCGGCGGGCGCCTGCCCGTCACGCCGCTCGCCAAATGGAAGACCGCCGCGCAGATGATCGCTGTTGGGCTCCTCCTCGCCGCAGCGCCGGGTGGGGCTCTCGGTGATGGCGCACGCCCGCTCGCGAGCGGCCTTTTCTGGCTCGCCGCCGTCCTTACCTTCTGGACCGGCGCAGGCTACGCTTTGAACGCCGCGGCGTTCCTGCGCGGCGCAGACGACCAAAAGCAAAGATGAAATCGCCAACCAAGGTGCCGGAGAATGCCCCGCATATCCTCGTCGTCGACGATGACGACCGCATCCGTACGCTTCTCAAGCGCTACCTTTCCGAAAACGGCTACCGCACCTCGGTCGCAAAGGACGGGGCCGAAGCGCGCGAGCTGATGGGGTCGGTGGATTTCGATCTCCTCATCCTCGACGTGATGATGCCGGGGCTCACCGGCTTCGACCTCACGGAAAAAATCCGCGCCGCGTCGAACGTGCCGATCCTTCTACTCACCGCGCGGGGCCTGCCTGAAGACCGCATTGAGGGGCTCGAGCGCGGCGCCGATGATTACCTTTCAAAGCCCTTCGAGCCGCGCGAGCTTCTCCTTCGCATCAACGCGCTGCTGCGCCGCGCGCAGCCGGTGAAGCGCGACCGCCAGGTGATGACCTTCGGCGACACGACGTTCGAGCCGGGGCGCGGCGAGCTGCGCCGCGACGGCAAGCTGATCAAGCTGACCGCCGGGGAACTTGCGCTCCTTCGCGTTCTCGCCGCCAAGCCCGGCGAGGCGATCAGCCGCGCCGCGCTCGCCGAGCAGACGCAAACGCCGATGGAGCGCTCGATCGACGTGCAGATCACGCGCATCCGCAAGAAGATGGAGACCGACCCGCGAACGCCGATCTATCTCCAGACGGCGCGCGGGATCGGCTACATGCTGATCCCCGACTGAGCGATGTGGAAACGCCTGCTGCCGAAGAGCCTTTACGGCCGGGTCGCGCTGATCGTGATCCTGCCGATCTTCCTGATGCAGTCGGTCATCACCTGGGTCTTCTTCGACCGCCACTGGGACACGGTGACGGCGAACCAGTCGGCGAATGTCTCGGGCCAGATCGCGCTTTTGACGAAGCTCTACGAGAAGGCGGAAACGCCGGAGGCGCGCGCGGCCGTCATCGCCATGGCCTATGACGATCTCGACATCTCGACCCGCTACCAGCCTGAGAAGCCGCTGCCCGAGCGCAACAAATTATCGCCGTTCAACCTCTACAACGCGACGCTCGACCGTCAGCTTGCGGAGGTTCTTGGCCGCGACTTCTGGTTCGACACCAGAAGCTGGCCCGGCTATGTCGAGATTCGCGTCGAAACAGGCGGCGGCTATCTCGTCTTCCTGCCGCTGCGCGACCGCGTCTTCGCGACGACCGGCCCCGTCTTCGTGCTATGGCTCATCGGCACGTCGCTCCTTCTCGGTTCGATCGCCATCGTGTTTCTCCGGAACCAGGTGCGCTCGATCCTGAAACTCGCCAATGCCGCCGAAGCGTTCGGGCGCGGGCGCGACATGCCGGAGTTTCGCCCGTCGGGCGCGACGGAGGTGCGCCGCGCGGGCCGCGCCTTCATCGCCATGCGCGAGCGCATCAAGCGCCACCTCGCCCAGCGCACGACCATGCTCGCCGGCGTCAGCCACGACCTCCGCACGCCGCTGACGCGCATGAAACTGTCGCTCGCGCTCCTGCCTGAAAGCGAAGATGTCGAAGAGCTCAAGCGCGACGTCGACGAGATGGAGACGATGGTCCAGTCCTATCTCGAATTCGCGTCAGACCTCGCAACGACTGAGGAAGCCGTCACCTTCGACGCCGGCGCGCTGCTGCGCGAGGTTGCGGGCGGATCGGCGCGCGTGACGGTCGACGCGCCGACGGGCGTGATGATCGAGGCGCGGCGCGACGCGATGAAGCGCGCGCTTTCAAACCTCATCGGCAACGGCCTCAAATATGCGGGCCATGTGTGGGCCTCGCTGCGTCGCGACGGCGCCTATGTCGAGTTCATCATCGACGATGACGGCCCCGGCATCCCGGAAGACAAATACGCCGACGTGTTCAAGCCCTTCTATCGGCTCGATGAAGCGCGCAGCCAGCAGATCGCGGGCGTTGGGTTGGGGCTGTCAGTCGTGCGCGATGTCGCGCGCAGCCACGGCGGGGACGTCACCCTCGCCCGCTCCCCGCGCGGGGGATTGAGGGCGGTCTTGCGGGCGCCGGGGTGACGCGTGTAGGCAGCGCCGACTCAGCGAATCAGTTTTTTATACGCCAAGTAGCAGCTGTGGATAAAGAAATATGGCCATCTGCAACTGTTCGTTGGCTCTATTCGATTTTTTCGCAACATGACGGTGGATTTCAGCGTAGAAATTCAGTCTGCCTTGATCGGTGCCGGAACGACGCTTTTCGCAGCCCTCTTGGGCTTCTCGGTTGTCGCCCGACAAATCAAGCACGAAGCGCGATTGGCAATGAATCAGCGCGCGTATGAGCAACTAGTCGATGCTTGTGGCCCGGCGACTGATGCAACGATCACTTTCTCAGGCTTCATCAGACAAGTACAGCGAGAGTTAGAAGCATTTGCCGCGTTAGACGAAAATCAAGCAGATCACAGACTGATGCAATCGAGAATCCCCGACTTACTTCAACGCCAATCGCATATGGCAGATGCACAAATCGCTGTTGGGTCGATGATTGAGCGTTGGTTAATCGTTGATCCGCGAATTGAATTATTCAAATTCGCATTCAATGCCAGAATGCACGATACGTTCAATGATCTATTTCCGAGATACTTCGACCTTGTGATGGACAAGTTGCCGGCAGATTTGCATCGGGAAGGTTCGAATACAGTAGTCTTTCCGCCAAAGCAATGCACACCAGAGGACTTGCAGGAAATTAGGTCTCTGGGTGAAAAGATGATCGCAGATTCTACTGGTTTCATAGGTTACATTCATGATTTTCAGATCGAGATGCAGAGGCTGCTGCTTGGCGAATTGTTCAAGCATAATGTGCCTTCGCGAGAGCCAATTGATCCGAGCGTGGTCGTTCTGACGCTGAGAAACCATAAGGCGCTGACAAAGCACTTTAAGGAGGAGACAGCTTGGGGGCGTTACATGATGGCCGTTGAAGAAGAATCACGCCGTAAATTTGAGATTGTTCGATCGGCGTAGAGTTCAGACTGTTGTTTGATGCAATTCGCTTCGCTCAACCCGCCCTACGAGTCACACCCGCCTAAACACCGCCACCGCATTCAGCCCGCCGAAGGCCAAGGAGTTGGATACCGCGAGATCCACGCGCCGCGTCCGCGCCTCGTTCGGGCAGTAGTCGAGGTCGCAAGACGCGTCCGGCTCGTCGTAATTGATCGTCGGGGGGATGACGCCTTCCTCGAGCGCCTTCAGCGCCGCGATCGCCTCGATGGCGCCGGCGGCGCCCAGCAAATGGCCGTGCATCGACTTCGTGGAGGAGACGATCAGCGCGTCGGCGCCCGCGCCGAACACCTCGCGGATCGCTTTTGTTTCCGTCGGGTCATTCAGCAGCGTGCCGGTGCCATGCGCGTTGATGTAGACGCGGGCTGGATCGACGCCCGAAACACCCACCAGCGCCGTCTTCATCGCGCCGGCCGCGCCTTCGACCGCGGGGTTGATCATGTCCTTGCCGTCGGCGTTCATGCCGAAGCCGGCTAGTTCCGCGTAGATTTTTGCGCCGCGCTTTTTCGCGGCCTCCATTTCTTCGAGCACGAGGACGCCGGCGCCCTCGCCGATGATGAGGCCTTTGCGGTTTTTCGAGAACGGGCGGCAGAGCTCATCCGACATGATGTGCATCGCCTTCCACGTCTCCATCGCGCCATAGGTGAGGAGCGCTTCGGACGCGCCGGCGAGGGCGGCGTCCGCCGTGCCGAAGCGGATCATGTCCGCCGCGACGCCGATCGAGTGCGCGCCCGACGCACAGGCGGATGAAATGGCGAAGGCAGGGCCGCGCAATCCGAAGCGGATCGAGAGATGGCTCGCCGGCGCGTTCGGAATGATCTTGAGGATAGAGAGCGGGTGCGGCTTCTTCCCGTGCTTCAGCATCGCGAGATAGGCGGCGTCGAAAGTCGTCTGGCCGCCGATGCCGGTGCCTATGATCGCGGCGGTACGCGCGCCCAATCCGCCCGCGAAGTCGACGCCGGCGTCCTTCACGGCCTCGTCCGCCGCTGCAACAGCGAGCTGCGTGAAGCGGTCGGCGCGCGTCATCTCACGGCCAAGCCCTTCGATACGCGCCTCGAACCCGTCGATCGGCGCGATGGGCAGCCTGATCGAGTATTCGTCGCCCGCCGTCAGCGTGCGCCGCGAGATGCCGCAATGGCCGCGCTTGGCGTTCGCCCAGAATTCGGGAACGTTCGCGCCGGTCGCGCAGATGCCGCCAAGGCCGGTGACGACGACGCGGCGCGCCATCTACGCCTTCCCGGCGAGCGCTTTGACGACGTCGATGAGTTCGCCGACTGTCTTCTTGCCTTCGAGCGGATTTTCGTTGGCGTTGAAGGGCACTTCGAGGCCGAGCTTTTCCTCGATCTCGTAAATGATCTCGACGACCGCGAAGCTGTCGATGCCGAGATCGGTGATGAGGGTGTCGCGCGTCGGGTCCGCGGTGAGGCCCACCGCGTGGCTCTTGATGATGTCGAGAATGCCCTGATCGAGGTCGGACATGGGTCTCCTCCCGCTGCGCCTTCCCCTCCTTAATCGCGGAAGTTCTTGAACTGCAAGGGCTGCTCGTTCTTGAGGGCCCGCACAAAGGCGATCACCTCCTGCAAATCGTCGCGCTTCTTGCCGGTGACGCGCAATTCCTCGCCCTGGATCGCGACCTGGACCTTGAATTTCTCGTCCTTGACCGCCTTGACGATCGTCTTGGCGAGCTCCTTGTCGATCCCCTGCTTCAGCTTCACGAGCTGGCGGACGGACTGGCCCGCCGCCTTCTCGACCTTCTGGTAGTCGAGCGAGCCGGGGCCGATGCCGCGCTTTTGCATGTGCCCCTGCAGAAGCTCGTGCATCTGCTTCAATTTCAGGTCGTCGTCGGCGTTGATGGTGATGACGCCCTCCTTCAACTCCACCGTCGATTTCGATCCCTTGAAGTCGTAGCGCGTTCCAATCTCGCGCATCACGTTGGCGATGGCGTTCTCGGCTTCCGCCATATCGATTTCCGAAACGATGTCGAAGGAGGGCATGGGTCAGGCTCTTTCTGCGGGCTCGTAGGCGTTGATGAAGTCCTTCGGCATGCGCGCCGGCTTGCCGGATTTCATGTCGATGGAAACGAAGGTCGTCCGCCCCCGGAAGACCGGCTTTCCGGTCGCAGCGTTCCGCATCTCATAGGCGCGGATGAGGCGCACGCGGTTGTCATTCTCAGCGATCCAGGTCGCGACGTCGATTTCATCGCCCAGCATCACCGGCGCGACATAGTCGAATTCGTGCCGCCAGACGACGCACCCGACGCCGAGGCGGCGATAATCCTCCATTGTAAGTCCCAGCGCATCCGAATGCGCCCAGGCGATCTCGTTCGCCCAGTCGATATAGCGGGCGTTGTTGACGTGATTGAACCCGTCAATGTCCGCCGCGCCCGCGACGCGGCGTTGGAGGAAGGGTTTGGCGACGGGCCAGGGATTCGGCGCAGTGTTCATGCCGACCGTCTTAATGCGCAGCGCCGGCGAAAAAAACGCGTCAGGCGGCCTGTAAGCCGGGTTCTGTCCTTCCTTGCGGAAGGGACGGCCATTCCTCTTGGACGCGGCTTGCGCCGCGCCTCCAGCTGCCAACCCGGACCGCTCGGGGGTAAGACGCCCCTGCCCGCTCATCGCGGGCGCGCGGTCCCTATTCGGCATTGCTCCGGGCGGGGCTTGCCTTGCCTGCCTCGTTACCGACGCAGCGGTGCGCTCTTACCGCACCTTTTCACCCTTACCTTCCGAAGAAGGCGGTTCGATCTCTGTGGCGCTATCCCTCAGCTTGCGCTGGCCGGGCGTTACCCGGCGCCCTGTCTTCCTGGAGCCCGGACTTTCCTCAGGG
>FRDC01001869.1_pt2 | contig 67980 bp, 56 predicted proteins | sample 1106171 | NCBI WGS metagenome assembly FRDC01 (sample SAMEA3930566, study PRJEB13176) | freshwater metagenome | biome: Drinking water system; feature: drinking water; material: water | place: Singapore | collected 2014-12-20 | reverse complement strand
CCGAGACGATGAGGAGCGGCTTGCCCGACTGCACCACCGCCTCGAGGAGCGGCAGCATCGACTGAAGGCCCGAGAGCTTCTTCTCGTGGAGAAGGATGTACGGATCCTCCAGCTCGACCGTCATCTTTTCGGCGTTGGTGATGAAATAGGGCGAGAGATAGCCGCGNNCGCGATCGAACTGCATGCCTTCGACGACGTCGAGTTCCGTTTCGGCGGTCTTGGCTTCTTCAACGGTGATGACGCCTTCATTGCCGACTTTCGCCATCGCCTTGGCGATCATGTCGCCGATTTCGCGTTCGCCGTTGGCGGAGATGGTGCCGACCTGTGCGATTTCATCGGACTTCGAGATCTTGATGGACGACTTCTTGATCTCTTCGATGACTTTCGCGACAGCGAGATCGACGCCGCGCTTGAGGTCCATCGGGTTCATGCCGGCGGCGACGGCCTTGGCGCCTTCCTTTACGATCGCCTGGGCAAGAACGGTAGCGGTCGTGGTGCCGTCGCCCGCCTCGTCGTTCGTCTTCGAGGCGACTTCGCGCACCATCTGAGCGCCCATGTTCTCGAACTTGTCTTCAAGCTCGATCTCTTTCGCGACGGTGACGCCGTCCTTCGTCGTGCGCGGAGCGCCGAACGACTTTTCAATGACGACGTTGCGGCCTTTAGGGCCGAGGGTCACCTTCACCGCATTAGCGAGGATGTCGACGCCGCGCAGCATTTTCTCGCGCGCTTCAACGTCGAATTTGACTTCTTTGGCAGCCATCTTTCAGGTCTCCGGATTTCTGGTTGTTGGTGTGCGGATTAAGCGATCACGCCGAGGATGTCAGACTCCTTCATGATGAGGAGTTCCTCGCCGTCGATCTTGACTTCCGAGCCCGACCACTTGCCGAAGAGGATCTTGTCGCCCTTCTTCACGTCGAGCGCGACGACTTTGCCGTCATCGCCGCGGGCGCCGGGCCCGACAGCGATCACTTCGCCCTGCTGGGGCTTTTCCTTGGCGGTGTCGGGGATGATGATCGAACCGACCTTCTGGTCTTCCTCGATCCGGCGGACCAGAACGCGATCATGGAGCGGTCTGAATTTCACGAGCGATGTCTCCCTTTTCCATTCAGAAACAATGAGTTGATTGGGAAGCGCGGGGCTTGACCACGCTTTGGCACTCACCCTCGGCGAGTGCTGACAGCCACATAGGCAGCGCGCTTTCAGCCGTCAAGGGCCGGCCTCGCCGGTTTTTGATCCTCCGACCCCGTCGGCGCCCGCGCGGCGCCAGGAAAACGCCGTGATTACCCCTATTTAATCGCCTTCGAACGCTGTTACGCGCGTATTAGCGTGGAGCGTTAATCCGGGGGTGATTTCGGTTCGGCAGGAACGGCCGGATGGGGACGTCCCAAAAATATGGAGAGAGTTTGATGCGCAAGGCTGTTCTTCTGACGTCGCTCGCGGTCTTCGCGGCGGCCTGCACCACCAATCCTTACACTGGCGAGAAGCGCGCCGGCCGGGTTGTCACCTCGGGCGCTGCGGGCGCGGCGGCGGGCGCCGCCGCGGGCGCAATCGGCGGCGCGATCGCCGGGAAGCCGGGCAAGGGCGCAGCGATCGGCGCGGTCGCCGGCGCGGTAATCGGCGGCGGCATCGGCGTCTACCAGGACCAGCAGCAGGCGAAACTTCGCGAACGGCTCGTCAACGCCGGCGTGCAGGTCCAGCGCGAAGGCGACAACATCCGGCTTATCATGCCGTCCGACATCACCTTTGAGACGGCGAAGGCCGACATCCAGCCGGGCTTTTACGAAACCCTTAACTCAGTCGCGATCGTCCTCAAGGAATTCAACAAGACGACGGTGACCGTCGCAGGCCACGCCGACGCCCGGGGGTCGGACAGCTACAATCTGGATTTGTCGCAGCGCCGCGCTCTCTCCGTCTCGAACTATCTCGCGGCGCAGGGCCTCAATCCGGGTCGCCTCAACGCCGTCGGCTACGGCGAATCGCGCCCAATCGGCGACAATGCGACGGTCGCAGGCCAGGCCCTCAACCGCCGCGTCGAGATCCTGATCGATCCCGTTGAAAGCCAGTTCCAGAGCTAACTTCGGATCCGCCCGCTGAAAGGCGACGCCCGGCCGTCATGGCCGGGCGTTTTGCGTTTCAGCTTTCTTTAATGTCCGTAGACGGCGCATTAAGCCGCGGGCCGAGACTTCGTTAAGCCTGTCGCAATGCCTTCGCCCTAATCTTTTTTCACGGCCGCAAGCGGGGATGCGGCCACGATGGGATGGCTGGATCTCAGGCGATGAACCTCAAGCAACGCGCTTCAAAATACGGTTTCGGCGTACATTTCGCCGTCGGCGTGACGAGCATGGTCCTGCTCGCCTCGGCCGTCCTGCAGGGCATGCCGCCCAATATCGAATACGCTCTGGGCGCCGCCTTGCTTGCTGTGCTGATCCTTCATGCGCGCCTCGGCTTTGCGCTGTCACGGCTCGAATCCGAATTCGAGATCATGAACCGCCTTACCGGGCGCGCCGCCGCAAAGGCTGGATGCGAGGCGGTTCCGAGCGAGGCGTTCGCGGTGGCCGCCGCCGTCAGCGCCGAAGACCGCGCGACGCTCAATCGCGTTCGTGACGCGATCGAGAACCGTCATATCGACCTTTACCTCCAGCCGATCGTCAGCCTGCCGCAACGCAAGCCGCGCTACTTTGAAGCGTTCTCGCGCCTGCACGATCCGGACGGCCGGGTCCTGAAGCCAGCCGACTATATCGAGGCCGCGGAACGGGCGAACCAGATCGGCGTCATCGACAACATGATCTTGATGCGCTGCATTCAGGCGCTCCGCGCGGAGCTGAAAAGGGCGCCCCGCCTCGCCGTCTTCTGCAACCTTTCGCCAGCGACGATCTACGACACCGACTTTTTCAACCAGTTAACTGACTATCTCGAGACGAACGCGGACCTCGCCTCGAACATCATTTTCGAGTTCACCTATCCGGCGATCCAGACGATGCATCCTCGCGTCACCGAGAATCTCAACGCCATCGCCGCCAAGGGCTTTGCGTTCTCGATCGACCACGTGCATTCGATCGATCTCGACTGGGAAGGATTGCGAGCGCGGAACTTCTCGTTCGTGAAGGCGCCCGCCAGTCTTTTGCTCGCCGCGAGCCGGGCCGACGAGGAGTCCGCCGCACGGCTGCGCGCCTTCAGGACACGCCTTGCAAACGCCGGCGTCGACCTAATCGCCGAGAAGATCGAGTTTGAAAATCACATGCCGGAAATCCTGAGTCTCGGCATTGATTACGGCCAAGGCAACCTTTTCGGCCCGGCTCGGCGCGCAGAGCATTATCTCGGCGACTCCCCGGCGCATGACGGCAGGGCGGCCGCCTGACGGCGCCGAGCGCTTGACCGCCGGCGCCGAGGGGTCATAGGCGTTTCGCCGTGCCCCAGCCCCGATTCATCGACGGACTTTCCGAGATCGCATCAACCTATGATGCGCTGCTGTGCGATGCTTGGGGCGTCATCCATGACGGCGTGCGGGTGTTTCCGGGCGTTGCTGCGGCGCTCCGCGAATTCAGGCGCGCTCGCGGGCCCGTCCTTGTGCTGACGAATGCGCCGCGCCCCTCTGCGATCATCCCCGGTCAGCTCGACCGTCTTGGCCTGCCGCGCGAGGCCTATGACGGCGTCGTCACCTCGGGCGACGCGACGCGCGCGGCGATCGCGGCCATGGCGCCGAGGCGGGCCTACAAGCTCGGCCCCGATAAAGACGACGGACTTTACGAGGGCCTCGAAGTCGCCTTCGCGCCTATTGAGGAGGCCGGTTACATAATCTGCACCGGCCTTTTCGACGACCAGCGCGAGACGCCTGGGGATTACCGCGGCCTTCTTGAAACGGCGGCCTCGCGCGGTCTGCCGATGATCTGCGCCAATCCCGATATCGTCGTGAGGTGGGGCGGCCGCCTCGTCTACTGCGCCGGCGCGCTTGCCGAACTCTATGAAAGCCTCGGCGCCAAGGTGATCTATGGCGGCAAGCCCCACGCGCAGATCTATGATGTCGCGTTCGCCGCACTCTCCCGCGTGACGGGCCGCGCCATCGATCGGTCGCGGATCCTCGCTGTCGGCGACGGGCTCAGGACCGATATCGCCGGCGCGAACGCTCAAGGGCTCGACGCGCTCTATGTCGCCGGCGACGGCGGCGTTCATGAAGGAGCTGCGGACGCGCACTCGATCAATGCTGCGCTGGAAAGATCCGGCGCCCACGCGAAGTACGTCACAAGGGGCGTTGTGTGGTGATGACAAGGGCCTGCGCCGCCGCGATCGGCAATTTCGACGGCGTCCATCGCGGGCATCGCCTGCTGCTCGCGCGCGCGGCCGAGTTTGCGGCGTCGGTCGGCGCCGATCCCGCCGCGGTCGTTTTCGATCCGCATCCGCGCCGCTACTTCCGTCCAGACGATCCGCCCTTTCTCATTACGACGGCGGCGACGCGCGACGCGCTCTTGCGCGAGGCGGGCGCCGCGCAGGTCTTCAGGCTCACCTTCGACAAGGCGCTCGCAAGCCTGTCGCCTGACGCGTTCGTCCGCGACATGCTGAAAGCGAGGCTCAATCTCGCCGGCGTCGTCACAGGCAAGGATTTTCGCTTCGGCGCAGGCCGCGCCGGCGACGCCGCCGGTTTGGCCGGGTTGTGTGAAAAGCATGGGTTGCGTGCGTTGATCGTCGATCCACTTTCCGATGGTCGGCACTCCGACAAGATCGGATCGACCGCCATCCGCGAGGCGATCCTGTCAGGGGCGGTCGATCGCGCGGCGGCGATGCTCGGCAGGCCATGGCGCGTCGACGGCGTCGTGGAACGCGGCCGCCAGATCGGGCGCACGCTGGGCTTTCCAACCGCGAACCTGACGCTGGGCGACCTCATCGAACCGCGCCGCGCGGTCTACGCCGTGCGCGCGATCGTCGATGGCAAACGCCATGACGCGGTCGCCAATTTCGGCCGCAAGCCGACAGTCGGTGATGTTTCGCCGCTGCTGGAGGCGCACCTGTTCGATTTCTCGGGCGACATTTACGGGAAAATAATCGGCGTCGAGTTTGTCGCCATGCTGCGCGACGAGCGAAAATTCGAGTCTCTTGACGCCCTCAAGGCCCAGATCGCCGCCGATTGCGTCGACGCGCGCATGAAGCTTTCAGAAAATCCGGCCTGAAGCTCGGAGGTTCGCCTCATAGGATTCGCGTTCGGCCCGGGCCTTGGCCAGCGCCGCTTCGAGCTTTGGCAGGCTCTGCTCAAGGCGCGCAATATCTCGAAGGCGTGATGCCGCTTCTTGCCGCGCGCTTTCACGTCCTTCCTGGCCGATAGTCGACGAGGCGGCGCGTTTCTCGGCAGACTTGAGGAGAAAGGCGTGCTGGTCGAGCGCATCGAGCGCCGATTTGCGCGCCCTGTCGGCGTCGCGCTCGGCGGCGATAAGCGAGAAGAGCTTTGCGCCATCCTGATACGCGACGAGAAAGTCGCGTTCCGCGAAGGCCGGGCAAACATGAAAATATTCCTGGCCGAGGCGCCCGGCGTCGAACCCCCCCGCAGCCGAGCAATAGGCTTTGAGCCCTTCGGCGCGGCCGGCGGCGTAAGCAGCGCGATCAACCGCATAGTCGCCGCCCGAACAGTCATTGAGGCGCGCTTCGGATGTTTTCGGACGGGCGCCGCTGCGGCCATCGGCGAATCCGAGAGCTGACCAGTCCGCCGCTTCGCAATCGGCGCGCGTCATTCCGCCGGCGCAACCGGTCACCATCACCGCGAGCGTTGCGGACCAAAGCCCTCGAACCATACGCCCTCCGATTGGAAGGATCACTCGGTTTTGGGGGCGAAGGCAAGGCGGGACGCGCGCCTGGGGGAGAAAGGGCCCGCATCCCGCCACGCTGGCCTAGCGCAGCGCGCAGGCGAGCGGGCCAACGCGGACATTTGTGCCGCTGGTGACAATCGGGAAAGTAGCCGGGAAGGGGTTGCCGTTATCGACGCGGGTGTCGAACTCAAGATCGCCGATAATGTCGCCGCTCGCCGCATCGCGGATGAGGCGCATCGTACCGACGCGAATATTGGCGACACGTATTTCGAGAAATTGACCGGCGGCGAAGCCGAGGCCGGGCGCGGCCTCGAAGGAGGCGTCGAATTTGCGGCGCGCGCCGCGCTGCTCGTAGCGGACGGAAATGCTGTGATCGGTCGCACCCTCCGCTGAGCACTGAAGCTTGAGACGGGTCGCCGTCTGGGCGGTGGCGGGCGCCGCATCTGCGAAGCCGGCGGCGAGAACGAGGCTGGCGGCGATGAGTGTTTTCATGGGATCGTTCCTCGATTGGCGAACGGACCGATTTCCGCCGCTTGCCAGAAGGAGACGGTCGAGGTCCGCGCTTTCTTCCCAGCGATCACAATGCTGTCTGCAAGTTCATGCGGACGGCCAAAGCGCCGCATTTCCGCCACGAAAGATCGCTGAGAATTCAGCGTCTCGCACCAGTCACCCGTGAGGAGTTGCGCCATGCCCGCCCTTGTCCAGTCGCCGAAGCCCCGCCCGGCCGGACTGCCACTGAAAGCCATTGCGATCGCAGCGGCGCTCTCTGGCGCCGTCTTGTCGACGCCCGCTTTTGCCGGCGGGGGTTCCTATTATGGATATGGCGGCGGCTACGCAGGCGGCTATTACGGCGGCCATTCCTATTACGGCGGTCGCCATTACAGCCCGCGTTACTATGGACACGGACGATATGGCCGTCACTATCGCGGCCGCGGCGGGCTCTCCGGCGGCGAGGCGGCGCTGATCGCCGTCGGCATCATCGGCGGCGCGATCCTGATCGACCGCGCGCTCGATGACCGGCGCGATCGTTATGATGACCGCTATTACGACGATCGCCGCTACCGGGACGACAGGCGGCGCGCCGGCGCCTTCGACGACGACTATTATTATCAGCGCGACCAGCGCCCCTATGAAGACGATTTCCGGTCAGCGCGCGGCGCCGATTATCCTCGCGATGACGTCTTCGGCGCCGGCGAACCTGAGTTGCTCGGCGGCGGCAGGGCGAGCGGATCGGCGAGCCGCGTCGCCGTCAACGCAGCCTTCCGCGAATGTGTCGCCGAGACCCGCGGCGCCGCGGGCGCGGGCGGGATGCAGGTCGCGATGCCGGGAGCGCCAACCAATGTCGAAACCCTCGCCGACGGCTCGGTCCGAATGATCGCCCAGTTCCGGGCTTCGAACGCGCGCGGCGAGCAATGGACCCGCCGCTTCGTCTGCGAGGCCGATGAACGCGGCGTCCGGTTCCTGCAGGTCGACTAGGCCGCAACGCCCTGCTAAAGGGCGGGCATGGATCGTCGGACTTCCTTGCTGAAATTGCGGAGCCGGGCGCGAATAACGCGCCCGCGGTCGCCCCGGCGCGTCCCGGCCTGAAAAGGGCCGCTTGACGCGGGGGCGGGGCGCGGGCTTCTCCTCCCTTCCGTCAAACCCATTTCAGGAAAGATTTCCCGATGCCCCCCGCATCAGACAATGGCGCATCGACCGACAAGAGCGCGAACCCGGCACGCGACTACAAGGACACCCTGTTCCTTCCCGACACGCCCTTCCCGATGCGGGCGGGCCTGCCGAAGACAGAGCCCGAATGGCTGAGGCGGTGGGAGGCGATGGACCTCTACGGCGCGCTCCGCAAGGCCGCCGCCGGCCGGCCGAAATATGTCCTTCATGACGGGCCGCCCTACGCCAACGGTCACCTTCACATGGGGCACGCCTTCAACAAGATCCTGAAGGACCTTGTCGTGCGCTCGCGGCAGGTGATGGGGTTCGATTCCAATTACGTCCCCGGCTGGGACTGCCATGGCCTGCCGATCGAGTGGAAGGTCGAAGAGGAATTCCGCGCCAACAACAGAAAGAAGCGCGAGGTGCCGGTGACGGAGTTCCGCGCCGCCTGCCGCGCCTATGCCGAGAAATGGGTCGGCGTGCAGCGCGAGGAGTTCAAGCGCTACGGCGTCACCGGCGACTGGGACGATCCGTACACGACGATGAAGTTCGAGGCCGAAGCCGCGATCGTGTCGGAATTTTTGAAGTTCGTGGACAAGGGCCTCGTCTATCGCGGGTCGAAGCCGGTAATGTGGAGCCCGGTCGAACAGACCGCGCTCGCCGAAGCCGAGATCGAATATCACGACCACCAGTCGACGACAGTGTGGGTGAAGTTTCCTGTCGATCCGATGAGCTTTGTCGGCGAAAAGCAGTTTGTCGGCGATTATTACAATGGCGCTTCCGTCGTCATCTGGACGACGACGCCTTGGACGATCCCAGGCAATCGCGCGATCTGTTTCGGTCCGAACATCACGTATGGCCTTTATGAAGTGACGGCGATGGAGAAGGTCGTCGATCCGAAGACCGGCGCCGAAATGACGCCCTGGACGAAAGTTGGCGAAAAGCTGATCGTCGCCGACAAGCTCTGGGAAAGCGTCAAGACGGCATCAAAGATCGCCCACGCGGTGCGCAAGGGGAACGCGATCCCTGCTGGCGGAAAATGCGCCCATCCCCTCAAGGGCTTCCACGGCGGATACCAATTCGAAGTCCCCTTGCTCGCTGGCGATCACGTCACCGACGATGATGGCACGGGCTTCGTCCACACCGCGCCCGGGCACGGGCAGGAGGACTACATCGCGTGGCTGAACGCCGGGTTCAGTCACGCCGACATTCCGCATACGGTCGATGAGTTCGGCGCCTTCACCAGCGAAGCGCCGGGCTTTGAGGGCAAAAAGATCCTCGTCCTCGAAGGCAAGAAGGCGGGCGAGGACGGCGACGCCAACGGCGCGGTCATCGCGGCGCTGATCGAGAAGGGCGCGCTTCTCGCGCGCGGCCGCCTCAAACATTCCTATCCGCATTCATGGCGGTCGAAGGCGCCGGTCATCTTCCGCAACACGCCGCAATGGTTCATCGCGATGGACCGCAAAAAGCCTGACGGGCGCACGCTGCGCGAGGACGCCCTCGCCGCGATCGACGCAACGGCGTTCACCCCGCCTGCCGGAAAGAACCGCCTGCGGTCGATGATCGAGGGCCGGCCGGACTGGCTCGTCTCGCGCCAGCGCGCCTGGGGCGTGCCGATCGCCATCTTCGTCAACCGCAAGACCGGCGAAATCCTCAACGACGCAGCGGTCAACCAGCGTATCGTCGAGGCGGTGAAAGCGCGCGGCGCCGACGCGTGGTTCGATACGCCCGCGCAAGTATTTCTCGGATCGGCGGGCTCGGACAACGAATACGAAAAGATCGAGGACATTCTCGACGTGTGGTTCGATTCAGGCTCGACGCATTCCTTCGTGCTCGAAGGCCGCAAGGATCTGAAATGGCCGGCGGACCTTTACCTTGAAGGCTCCGACCAGCATCGGGGCTGGTTCCATTCCTCGCTTCTCGAATCTTGCGGCACGCGCGGGCGCGCGCCCTATGACGGCGTGCTGACGCACGGCTTCGTGCTCGACGAGCAGGGCCGAAAAATGTCGAAATCGGTCGGCAATGTCGTCGATCCTGCCGACCTGATGCGCGACTATGGCGCGGATATCCTGCGCATCTGGGTCGCCTCGTCCGACTATTCCGACGATTTGCGTATCGGCAAGGAGATCATGGGCTCCGCCGTCGACGCCTACCGGAAGATGCGCAACACCATCCGCTATCTCCTCGGCGCGCTCAGCGGCTTCTCGCCGGAGGAACGTCTGCCCAAGGAGCAAATGCCGGAGCTTGAACGCTATATGCTCCACCGCGTCGCCGAAATCGACGCAGCGGTGCGTGAAGGCTATGACGCGTTCGACTTCAAGGGCGTTTGGCGCGCGGTCTCCGACTTCGCCTCGCTCGACCTTTCCGCGTTCTATCTCGATATTAGGAAGGACAGCCTCTATTGTGATCACCCCTCGTCGCTGCGCCGGCGCGCGGCGCGCACCGTCATGGAAATCCTGTTCGACCGCCTGACGGTCTGGATCGCCCCAGTGCTTGTCTTCACGACGGAGGAAGCCTGGGCGAGCCGCCACGGAACCGACATCGGCGGCAGCGGCTTTGCATCCGTCCACCTGCGAACGCTGCCCGACGCGCCGAAGGGCTGGCGTGACTACGCGCTCGCCGCGACGTGGGAGAAACTGCGCGCGGTCCGGCGCGTCGCGACCGGCGCGCTCGAAGTCGAGCGCCGCGAAAAGCGCATCGGCGCCAGTCTTGAGGCGTCGCTGTCCCTATATCTCGACGACGAAGCGCTGAGTGCCGCGATCAAAGGCCGCGATCTCTCCGAATTGTTCATCACCTCCGACGTGACGGTCGAGCGCGGCGCCGGTCCTGCGGGCGCCTTTCGCCTTGCAGAGGTGGCGGGCGTCGCAGCAAGCCCTCGCGTCAGCGATTATGAAAAATGCCAGCGCTGCTGGCGGTATACGGACGATGTGGGATCAAAGCCCGCCCACCCGGACGCCTGCGCGCGCTGCGCGGACGCCGTCGAGAAGATGGGGCCTGCGGCTTGAAAGTCCCGAGCAAAGCCGAGATCGACGAGTGGTTCGCCGCGGCGAAGTCGAACGCATGGTTCCGTTGGGGCGTCGCCGCGGCGGCGATGATCTCGGCCATTGACCAGTTGTCGAAATACTGGATCGTTCACGTCGTCGAGCTTCCCGAAAAGCGGAAGATTGAGATCTCGGCGATCTTCGACCTCACCTATGTCGAGAACCGCGGCGCCTCGTTCGGCATGATGGCCGGGGGCATGGGCTCGCGCATCATCCTGTCGGCGATTTCGATCTCGGTTGCGGCGGCGCTCCTCATCTGGCTTGGAAGGCTGAAACGCAGGTTCGCCGCGGCGGGGGCGATCCTCATCATCGGCGGCGCTGTCGGCAACCTCTATGACCGCATAGCCTACGGCTTCGTCGTCGATTTTCTCGACTTCTCGGGTCTCCATTTCCCATGGGTCTTCAACATCGCCGACGCCGCCATCAATGTCGGGGTCGGCTGCCTTATTGTTGACGCGCTGAAGCACAAATCTGAGCAGAAACAGGCGGGATGAACCCGCCTTTACGGCGCGAAGGGGCGGGGTCTATAACCCCGCGCGGGTCCGGGGCCGTTTCGGGAGTATTCTGACGATGACGAAGATCACGCTTTTCCGTGTCGCCCTCGCCCTCGGCGCTGTCGTCGCCGCTGGCGGCTGCGCCGGCATCGGCAAGGCGCTCGGCAATGGCAAAAATCCGCCGGACGAGTTTGCGATTGCGACCAAGGCGCCGCTGGTGGTGCCGCCGGATTACTCGCTGCGCCCGCCAAAGCCCGGCGAGACACGCCCCCAGGAACTGACCCCGTCCGAGCGCGCGCGACAGGTGCTGCTTGGCGATGCAGCCAGCGCCCCGCCGTCAACCGGCGAGCGCCAGCTTCTCCAGCAGGCGGGCGCCCTCGGAGCCGATCAAAATATTCGCGCCGTGCTCGCGGCCGAGAATGGAGGCCGCGGCGAAAAGGACCGCAGCCTCGCGAACCAGTTGATGTTCTGGAAGTTCATCGACGGCAAGGTCGATGATTCGGCGGCGCCCTTGCGCGTCGACGACCCCGAGGCCTGGCACGCCGAGCGCAAGCGGGTGATCGAATCGGTCACCGGCCCGGGCGCGCAAGTGACGATCAAGTCGGACGACGCGCTCTTGCTGCCGGGCGTCTTTTAAGGCCTGACTTGCGGCTGCGGAGGCGCGATACTGCCGCCATGCCGAATCGCGCCGCGCCCGCCGAAGAGGACGCCCTTCCTGTCATCCGCCGCCTGCCGCCGACCGCGGTCAACCGCATCGCTGCGGGCGAGGTGATCGAGCGCCCGGCGGCGGCGGTCAAAGAACTCGTCGAAAACGCGATCGACGCCGGCGCCGCCCGCATTTCCGTTGCGCTCGTCGACGGCGGCAAACGCGAAATCACCGTCGAGGATGACGGCTGCGGCATGGGCCCCGACGACCTCCGCCTCGCCGTGGAACGCCACGCGACGTCGAAGCTGTCAGCCAACGACGACGGCGGCGTCGATCTCCATAACATCGCCACGCTCGGCTTTCGCGGCGAGGCGCTGCCGTCGATCGGCGCCGTCGCGCGGCTCGACATCGTCTCGCGGCGCCTCGGCGATGCGGAAGGCGCGCTTCTCTCCGTTCACGGAGGAACAATCGAAGGTCCGGCGCCGGCGGCGTTCGCAGGGCGCGGCACGCGGGTCACCGTCAACGATCTGTTTTACGCGACGCCGGCGCGGCTGAAGTTTCTGAAAACGGAACGGTCCGAGTTCACCGCCGCCGCCGACGCAGTCCGGCGCCTCGCCATGGCGCATGCGGGGGTCGCCTTTTCGCTGACGTCGGACGGGCGGCGGGTCTTCGCGCTCGCGCCGGAGAGCCCGGACGCGGAAGGCCGGCTCAAACGCCTCGGCGCGCTCATGGGCCGCGACTTTGAAGCCAACGCTGTCGGCGTCGATGCTGAGCGCGAAGGCGTCACGCTTTCCGGCTTTGCTGGACTGCCAACCTACAATCGCGGCCTGCCTGACAAGCAATATCTGTTCGTCAACGGTCGGCCCGTCAAGGATAAGCTCATCGTCGGCGCGGTGCGCGCGGCCTACGCCGATTTCCTCGCCAGAGACCGGCACCCGGCGGTCGCGCTTTTCATCGACATCGACCCCGCTGAAGTCGATGTGAACGTTCATCCCGCCAAGACGGAGGTGCGCTTTCGCGACGCCGCCGGCGTGCGCGGCCTTCTCGTCGGCGCGCTCCGCCATGCGCTCGCCGGGGCGGGCCACCGCGCCGCGACGACAACAAGCGCCTTCGCGCTCGGTCGCATGACGCCTCAGGGTGCGCGCCCGCCGACTAATCCTTATCGCGTCGCGCCAGTCGCCGCGCAGGCTTTCATGGCGCTCAACGACCGGCCGCGCGAGTATGATGCGCCGCTCCTCGATGCTGCTCCGTCCGCGCGCCCTGCGGCGGAAGACGCGCCGCCGACGGAACCGCCCTACCCTCTCGGCGCGGCGCGCGCCCAGCTTCACGAAACCTATATCGTCGCGCAGACGGCGGACGGGCTCGTCATCGTCGACCAGCACGCCGCGCATGAGCGCCTCGTCTATGAAGCGATGAAGCGCGGCATAGAGGCGGGCGGCGTCGCGCGGCAGGGCCTTTTGATACCTGAAATCGTCACGCTCGATCCCGAAGAGGCCGAGCGTCTCGACGCGCGCCGGGCGGAATTTGAAGAGCTGGGGCTCTCGCTCGAGCGCTTCGGCGATGACGCCGTCATCGTGCGCGAGACGCCGGCGATGCTTGCGGGCGCGGATATCGCCGCGATCGTCCGCAAGCTCGCTGACGACCTTTCCGAGATCGGCGACGCGCTGGCGCTGAAGGAACGGCTTGAAGCCGTCGCCGGGGCGATGGCCTGCCGCAGCTCGGTGCGGGCGGGCCGGCGACTGTCGCCGGACGAGATGAACGCCCTCCTCCGGCAGATGGAGGCGACCCCTCACTCCGGCCAGTGCAATCATGGCCGCCCGACCTATGTGGAACTTAAACTTGCGGATATCGAGCGCCTGTTCGGACGACGATGAGGCGCCTCAATCGCTGCGGGCTCCCCCGCCGCACGGGAGAAGGAAGAAAGCTCCATGAGACCAGGACTGGCGGGCTTGATCGGGCTTGCGGCCGCATTGGCGGCTTGTTCGGCAACCAGCGGGGCCAAACCGGCCCCTCCTGCCTATGAGCCGATGAAAGTGTTCGCGCCGCTCGACGGCCGCGCATTTCGCGCTGAGTGGACGGACGAGACCGGCAGCTTCGTCGATATTGCGACCTACGACCTGATCCTGAACGGAAGGGCGCTTCAATCGACCCACCGCCTCCAGGGTCTCGATTATGGCGGGCGGACGATCTTCTTCTGGGACGAGGGCGCGAAGTCTTACCTCTATCACTATTTCACCACGGGCGGTTTCCACACGCAGGGGCGGGCCGACTTCATCGACGGCGCCATGGTGACTGAGGAGAATGTCGAGGGGCATGCGACGATCGCGACCGTAAGGTCGAAGTCGACCTTCGGCCCCGACGAGATCGTGATCGATGTTGTCTACGTCGCGAGGGATGGATCCGAGACCGCGGCGCCGCGCCGGATTTATAAACCGACGGCCGATCCTGGCCGCCTGTTCCCGGACACCGAATGACCAATCCGACCTTCACGCCGCTCGCCGCGCTTGGCGATTTTATCGAGCACGACATCGACGCCATGCGCGCCCGCGCCGGCGCCTTCTTCGAGGACATCCGGCGCCGTCATTCGATCCGCGATTACCGCCCCGACCCGATTCCGCTCGACGTCATCGAGCGCTGCATCGCCGCCGCCGGGCGCGCGCCGTCGGGCGCCAATCATCAGCCGTGGCATTTCGCTGTCGTCGGCGATCCTGCGGTCAAGCGCGCGATCCGGCTCGCCGCGGAACAGGAAGAGCGCGCATTTTACGGCGGGCGCGCCGGGGACGAGTGGCTGGAGGCGCTGGCGCCGATCGGCACCGATGCGGACAAGCCGTTTCTCGAAATCGCCCCCTGGCTGATCGCCGTGTTTGCGCAGAAGCGCGGCGGCGTCGAGGCGGGCGACAGCCGCAAGAATTACTACATAAACGAAAGCGTCGGCATCGCCTGCGGTTTCCTGATCGCGGCTCTCCATCATGCAGGCCTTGCGACGCTGACCCACACCCCCAATCCGATGACGTTCCTCAACGAGACGCTCGGCCGTCCGTCCACGGAGAAAGCCTATCTCCTGGTCGTTGTCGGCCGCCCGGCGAGCGACGCGCTGATCCCTGATCATGCGCTGAAAAAAAAGGCTCTCAAGGACATCATGACGGTGTTTTAGGCGGGGTCAGGCGCTGAGGCGATCGACCATGCCCTCGATGCGTTTGGCGGCGGCATCGACGACGCGAGTCGCTCCGCCGACCGTCGCCGAGTCGAGCGGCTGCGCCTTGGTCTCTAGCTCCTGAAGCTTGTCCTTCACTTCAAAGAGTTCGTCGCAGACCGTGAGCGCGGCAAGCAGCAGCATGCGCGCCTCGCCGATCTGGCCGAGATCGCCCGCAAGCGCCCGCGTTTCGCGGTCGAGATGGGCGGCGAGACGCAAGAGCCGCTCCTCCTGTCCATCCTGGCAGGAGACCCTGTAGGCGCGGTCGTTCACGAGAATTTCGACGTGGGCCATGTCAGCGCCCCTCTGTTTCATCAATCAGCGATTTGAGGTCCTTGATGGCGTCGGCGAGGTCTTCCGCCGCAATAGCGGCCTGCGACCGTGCGACCTGCGCCTTCAGGCGCGCCGCCTCGATCGCCTCGGTCTTGGCGCCAAGATCGCCAAGGCGCGCCTCAAGCCGCGACTCAAGGGCGTTGAGCGCGCCGGCAAGCCGTTCGACCGAGGCTTCCAGAGAATGCTTCAAAGCCCGAGCCTGCGTTCTTCCACATGGTGAAATCTGGGCGCTTTCGCCCGCCTTTGTCCAGCATCGGCGCCCGCCGGCGACCGGCCTTGACCCTTACACTTCATCAAGGCAGAGAGACCGTTGATTGCGCGAGGAAGTCGCGCGCCGGCGCGCCTTTTTCAGTGTCAGACGCCGGCCATCGAGGACGTCATGGCGGCGGAAGATCTGGCGACGGGGGCGCGCGACACGATGCCGGCGGACCTCAGCGACGCTTCATTCGGGCGAATGGCGAACGCCATCCGCGTCCTGTCGATGGATGCGGTCGAGGCGGCGAAGTCCGGTCACCCCGGCATGCCGATGGGGATGGCGGATGTCGCCACGGTCCTTTTCTCGCAGTTCCTGAAATTCGACGCCGGCGCTCCCGATTGGGCTGACCGAGACCGCTTCGTGCTGTCGGCCGGCCATGGCTCGATGCTTCTCTATTCCCTCCTCTATCTGACCGGCTATCCGGGCATGACGATCGAGGAAATCCGAAACTTCCGCCAGCTCGGCGCCAAGACCGCCGGCCATCCCGAATACGGACACGCCGCCGGGATCGAGACGACGACCGGCCCGCTTGGCCAGGGCTTGTCGAACGCCGTCGGCATGGCGATCGCGGAAGCCCACCTGTCGGCGCGCTTCGGCGCCGGACTTGTCGATCACAAGACGTGGGTGATCGCGGGCGACGGTTGCCTGATGGAAGGCGTCGCGCAGGAGGCGATTTCGCTCGCCGGGCATCTGAAGCTCAGGAAGCTGATCGTTCTCTGGGACGACAACGGCATCACCATCGACGGCAAGGTGGGCCTTGCGGACTCGACGGACCAGATTGCGCGGTTTGAAGCCTCGGGCTGGCGCGCAGTTCGCGTCGACGGTCATGATCGCCACGCCATCGCGGCGGCGATGAAAGCCGCGCAGAACGCCGACAGGCCGACGCTGATCGCCTGCCGGACGATCATCGGCAAGGGCGCGCCGACAAAGCAGGGCACATCCGCGACGCATGGCAGCCCGCTCGGCGCCGACGAAGCGGCGGGCGCGCGCAAGGCGCTGGGGTGGCCTTACGCGCCCTTCGAAATCCCTTCCGAACTCCTCGATGAATGGCGCGCGATCGGACAGCGCGGTCGCAATGCGCGCACGCTGTGGACAAGCCGCCTCGCCGCCTCGCCGCAACGCGACGCCTTCGAGCGCGCGCTCAAGGGCGATGTCGCGAAGAAAGCCGCGACCGCGATCGGCGCCCATGTCGAGGCGCTGCTCGCAAACCCGCAGAAAATCGCGACCCGCAAGGCTTCCGAACTCGCGCTCGAAGCGATCAACGCCGCGATCGAGGAAACGATCGGCGGGTCGGCCGACCTCACCGGCTCCAACAACACGAAGACGAAGGGCCTTGAGCCCCTCACGGCAGCCAATCCCGGCGGGCGCTACATCTATTATGGCGTGCGCGAGCATGCGATGGCGGCGGCGATGAACGGCATGGCGCTGCATGGCGGCGTCATCCCTTATGGCGGGACCTTCCTGGTCTTCACCGATTACTGCCGTCCGTCGATCAGGTTGTCGGCGCTGATGGGCCTGCGCGTCATTTATGTGATGACGCACGACTCGATCGGCCTCGGCGAGGACGGGCCGACGCACCAGCCGGTCGAGCATCTCGCCGCCCTGCGCGCGATCCCTAATCTTGAGGTGTTCCGCCCGGCGGATGCGGTCGAGACCGCCGAATGCTGGTTGCTCGCGCTCGGCGCCGCAAGAACGCCGAGCGTCCTGTCGCTGACGCGCCAGAACCTGCCGCAGGTCCGGCTGGCGGCGGCCAGCGAGAACCTCTCGGCGCGCGGCGCGTACATCCTGGCCGACGCGCCCGAGCCGCAAGTCGTCCTCATCGCGTCGGGGTCCGAGGTCGAGATCGCGCTCGCGGCGCAAAAGGCGCTGGCCTGCGACCGCATCCGCGCGCGCGTCGTCTCGGCGCCGTCCTTCGCGCGCTTCGCCGCGCAGGAAAAGAAGTATCGCAAGTCCGTGCTAGGCAAGGCGCCGCGCATTGGCATTGAAGCCGGTGTCCGGCAGGGCTGGGACCTTTTCCTCCGCCGTCACGACCGCTTCATCGGCATGACCGGCTTTGGCGCGTCCGCGCCGGCCGAGAAACTCTACGAGCATTTCGGAATCACGGCGGCGGCGGTCGAAGAAGCGGCGCGCGACGCGATCAAACGGGAGAAATAGGAATGGCCTTGCGAGTTGCGATCAACGGCTTTGGACGGATCGGCCGTCTGACCCTCCGGTCGATAGCCGAAACCGGGCGCAAGGGAATAGACATCGTCGCGCTTAACGATCTGGGCCCGGTCGAGACGAACGCGCATCTCCTCCAGTATGATTCCGTCCACGGCCGTTTCCCGCAGACGGTGAGAACCGGCTCCGACTGGATCGACGCCGGCCTCGGCCCGATCAAGGTTTTCGCCGAGCGCGACCCGTCGAAGCTTCCCTGGGGCGATCTCGGCGTCGACATCGTGTTCGAATGCACGGGGATCTTCACGTCGAAAGAGAAAGCGTCCGCGCACCTTGCGGCCGGGGCCAAGCGCGTCCTCGTCTCGGCGCCGGCGGATAACGCCGACAAGACGATCGTCTTCAAGGTCAATCATGACACGCTGACGAAATCTGACGTCGTCGTTTCCAACGGCTCGTGCACCACAAACTGCCTCGCCCCTGTTGCGCGAACGCTCAACGACGCGATCGGGATCGAGCGCGGCTACATGACGACGATCCACTCCTACACCGGCGACCAGCCGACGCTCGACACGATGCACAAGGATCTTTACCGCGCCCGCGCTGCGGCGATGTCGATGATCCCGACCTCGACCGGCGCGGCGAAGGCCCTTGGCCTTGTCGTCCCGGAACTGAAGGGCAAGCTCGACGGTTCGTCGATTCGCGTGCCGACGCCGAACGTCTCGGTCGTCGATCTTGTGTTCGTCCCGAAGCGCGCGACCTCGGTCGAGGAGATCAATCGCGCGATCATCGAGGCGGCGGACGGACGCATGAAGGGCGTTCTCGGCTACACGGATAAGCCGCTCGTCTCCTCGGATTTCAACCACGACCCGCATTCGTCGATCTTCGCGCTCAAGCAGACGCAGATCGTCGACGGCGGCCTCGTCCGCATCCTCACCTGGTACGACAATGAATGGGGCTTTTCGACCCGCATGTCGGACGTGGCCATCGAGATGGGCAAACATCTCTAGGAGAGGCGATTGACGGCCTACAGGACGATCGACGATCTCGATGTCGCGGGCAAGCGCGTGCTCGTGCGCGTTGATTTCAACGTGCCGGCGAAGGACGGCGCCGTCACAGACGCGACGCGGATCGAGCGCGCGCTGCCGACGATCCAGGAATTGTCGAAAAAGGGCGCCAAGGTCATCCTGCTGTCGCACTTCGGTCGTCCGGGCGGGGTTCGCGACGAGAGGGAATCGCTGAGGCCGGTCGCGAAAAAGCTGGAACAGCTTCTCGGCGGGGGCGTGCTTTTTGCGGATGACTGCATCGGCGAGGAGGCGCGCAAGACCGTCAAGAAAATGGTCGGCGGCGACGTCGCCGTGTTCGAGAACACGCGTTTTCACAAGGGCGAGGAAAAGAACGACCCGGACTTCGTGAAGGCGCTCGCCGAAAGCGGCGATCTCTATGTCAACGACGCTTTCTCCGCCGCGCACCGCGCTCACGCCTCGACCGAAGGGCTCGCCCGTCTGCTCCCCGCTGCGGCCGGCCGCGCGATGGAGAAGGAACTCGACTATCTCGCCGCCGCGCTTTCAAACCCCGAACGCCCGATGATGGCGATTGTCGGAGGGGCGAAGGTCTCGACCAAGATCGAGATGCTGTTGAACCTCGTCGGAAAGGCGAACGTGCTCGTAGTAGGCGGGGGCATGGCGAACACGTTCCTGTTCGCCAAAGGCCTCAGCGTCGGCAAGTCGCTGTGCGAGCCCGATCTCTCCGCGACCGCGCGCGAGATCATGGCGCAGGCGGCGTCCGCGGGATGCGAGATCCTGTTGCCGGCGGATGTCGTGGTCGCGAAGGAATTCAAGCAGCACGCCGAACATCAGGTTCGCGCCGCCGATGCGGTCGCCGCAGACGAGATGATCCTCGATGTCGGCCCGGACACGGTGAACGCAATCGCGGACCGCATCGACGCGGCGAAAACCCTCGTCTGGAACGGGCCGCTCGGCGCCTTTGAAACGAAGCCCTTCGACACGGCGACGCTGGAGGCGGCGCGCTACGCCGCGCGGCGCGTGAAGGAGCAGAGGCTCGTCGCCGTCGCCGGCGGCGGCGACACGGTCGCCGCGCTCGCCGCCGCCGGCGTCGAGGACGGCTTCACCTATGTGTCGACCGCCGGCGGCGCCTTCCTTGAATGGCTTGAAGGCAAAGAGCTGCCCGGCGTCGCCGCGCTCAGGAAATAATCTGGTTAAAGGGTTTCGGAGGGAGACATGAATCTCGACGTTTTGAACAAGATCGCCCGCGCCATGGTCGCGCCCGGCAAGGGGATTCTCGCCGCAGACGAGTCCTCCGGCACGATCAAGAAGAGGTTCGATACGATCGGCATTGAATCGACCCCCGACAATCGCCGCGACTATCGCGAGATGCTGTTCCGCACGAAAGAGGCGATGGAGAACTGTATCTCCGGCGTCATTCTCTATGACGAGACTATCCGGCAGAACGCGAAGGATGGAACCCCGCTTGTCAAACTCATCCAGGAGGCGGGGTCGATTCCTGGCATTAAGGTCGACGCCGGCGCGAAGGCGATGGCTGCGTTCCCCGGCGAACAGGTGACCGAGGGACTCGACGGCCTGCGCGAGCGGCTCGGCGAGTATCACAAGCTCGGCGCGCGCTTCGCCAAATGGCGCGCCGTCATCGACATCGGCCGCGAAGGCGGGCGCGCGATCCCCTCATACGGAGCCTTGCGCGCCAACATGCACGCCCTCGCCCGCTACGCCGCGCTTTGCCAGGAAGCGGAGATCGTGCCGATCGTCGAGCCCGAAGTGCTGATGGACGGCGATCATGACATCGATCGCTGCTTCGAGGTCACCGAAATGACGCTCGGTCTTCTCTATGAAGAGCTTTATTTCGCGCGTGTCGCGCTCGAAGGCACGATCCTCAAACCCAACATGGTCATCGCCGGAAAGAAATCTTCGAAACAGGCGCGGACCGCCGAGATCGCGGAGAAGACCGTCAAGTGCTTCCGCCGCGCCGTGCCGGCCGCCGTGCCGGGGATCGTTTTCCTTTCCGGCGGGCAGTCGGACGAGGAAGCGACCGCGAACCTCAACGCCATGAACGCCGAATACCGCGCCGTCATGCCGTGGGCGCTTTCATTTTCCTATGGCCGCGCCTTGCAGGCCGCGCCGCTGAAAGCGTGGGGCGGCAAGCCGGAGAACGTCGCCGCAGGTCAGCGCGCCTTCGCTCACCGTGCGAGGATGAACAGCCTCGCGCAGCTCGGCGAATGGTCGGACGGGCTCGAAAAGGCGGCCTGACGGTTCATTCCGTCATCTCGTTCTCGATGCGGTCGATATCCGCGTCGGAGAGACCGAAATGGTGGCCGATCTCGTGCACGAGCACGTGGCGGATGAGCGCGCCGAGCTCAAGATCGCCCCGGTCGATCCATTCGGCGAGGATCGGCTGCCGGTACAGATGCACATGGCCCGGCGTGCGCGCGACATCGTCAATCGAGCGGCTCAGAAGATCGGCGCCCTCATAGAGCCCCGTCAGTTCGAACGGATCGTCGATGCCGAGATCGGCGAGGGTCTCCTCCTCCGCGAAATCGGCGACATGGATGACGACGTCGCCGCAGAGCGCGCGAAACGCGTCGGGCAGCGCTTCGAAGGCCTCGCGCGCCATCACATCGAAATCCTCAAGGGCCGGCGCCATGCGGCCGCTCCAGCCGGTCATCGCACGGCCGCATAGATCGCTGCGAAAACGGGCGCGACGAGCGGCATCGGCTCCGTCCCGCGGGTCATCCCGGTCCTGACGACGACGAGCCGCTTGTCAGGGACGATCAGCACATACTGCCCTTCATGCCCGGCCATCAGATAGGCGTCGTCCGGCACGCCGGGCATGTATTTCGCCCTCCCGTCCGTACCCGGATGATTGAGCCAGAATTGCGCGCCGTAAATGCCGTCGGACGCCGCCGCCGGCCGCGCGACATAGGCGCTCCACCCTTCCGGGAGGAGGCGCTCGCCCCCGGCGACGCCGTCATTGAGATAAAGAAGGCCGAGCTTCGCCCAGTCGCGCGCCGTCGCGTAGACGAAGGATGAGGCGACGAAGGTCCCGGAGGAGTCCGGCTCCATGACGGCGCTCGCCATGCCGAGCGGTTCGAACAGAGCGTCATGCGCGAGGGCGTGATAGCCGGCGTCCTCGGCCTCGATCGCCTCGCGCAGCGTGCGCTGGATGAGGTTCGTCGTACCGCTCGAATAGGACCAGTGCGCGCCCGGCGGATGGATGAGCGGCTTTTTCGCGGCGACCTCGCCGGCGTCGCGCGCGCGAAACAGCATCCGCGAAACATCGGAGGCCGGATCGCCGTAGACTTCCGAAAAGGCGAGGCCCGACTGCATCTGCAAGAGGTCGTTCCAGGTGATGGCCGCGCGCTTCTTGTCCTGCGCCCATTCCGCGACCGGCGCCGGCGCCGCAATATTGATGAAGCCTTGCTGCACGGCGGCGCCGACCATCGTCGCCGTCACGCTTTTCGCCATCGACCAGGACAGGAAAGGCGTCTCGCGCGTGAAGCCAGGCGCATAGCGTTCGGCGACGACGGCGCCGTCCTTGACGACAAGAATTGAGCGCGTCGCCGCTTTTTCATCAGCGAAGGCGGCGTCAAGCGCGGCGGCGAGGGCGCCGTAGTCGACATCGGCGCGCGCGTCCGGCGTCCCGGCGAACGCTTCGGCGAGGGGCTTGTCCGCGACCAGCGCAAGCGGCGGCAGGCTAGCGAGCGCGCCACGCTTCAGCGTGCAGCCATAGCCGTCGCGATAGACGGCCTCAGCGCGCCCGAGGCCGAAGATCGAGGCGGAGACCTTGCGATTCTGAGTGTCGATCTTCAGGCGCACATGGTCGAGCGCAGGCGAAATGTCCTTGAACTCGCCGTCGACGACGCTCGCCGCCTCGCGCTCCGCGAGGAATATTTCCGAGCACGCGACCTTCGCCATGTAGCCGGCGCCGACAGCGGCGTAGCCGTCGGCCTTCACATAGGCGAAGGCGCCTGCGGCCGCGACGGCGAGCGCCGCCGCGAGCATCAGTCCCTTGTTCATCGCGCGTGGGTTCCTGCTATTCCATCGGCCGGAAGATCAGCGTCATCACGACGCCGACAAGGCCGAGCACCGCCCATAGCGGAAGGTTGAACAGCGTCGACAGCACCTTGGCCATGCCGGCCGGCGAGTTTTCCGCGACCGCAGGCCCGTTGATCCCGATAAGCGCGAGCACCTCGCCCGAGGTGCGAATGACGGGCTCGCCCGCTTCGAGCGAGGAAACCGCGTCCGCGCCGAGGAGCGCAAGCGCAAGCGCCACCAGAATCCACGAAAACAAGCGGAACGCCGCCATCGGAAATGCCCCTCTTAACGCCAACCGGATGCGATCCTATCGCGCACGCGCCCGGCCGGCAAACCCCCCGAGGGTTGCGCCGCGCCTCGCGCCAGCTATAGAAGCGCCGCCTTGGGGACAGATGGCCGAGTGGTCGAAGGCGCACGCCTGGAAAGTGTGTAGGCGGGAAACCGTCTCGAGGGTTCGAATCCCTCTCTGTCCGCCAGCCTTCGCTGCGACGAAGCTTTTGCCTGGCGAGCCGCTTCAAGCGATAGCACCTCCGCGCCCTGTTCGCGGTCGCCAACGCGCCGCAACCGGTGGTTAGAGTTCCGCCGCGCGCGTTCCGGAAAATCCGGAAAATTCGGAAACTTTGGCGCCGTTGAAGGGCAATCACCCCCTTTTCCATGCGGCCTGCAGCAGGATTTTCCGGATTATCCGGAGACGCCTTTCTGGGGAGACGGCGGCGCGCCGCGCGCCCGCCGTCACTGAAAAAGAGTTAATCAGCATTCCACCATCCCATTTTGTCCGGGTCGCATTCTAAGGCCGCGCGGGAGGGGTGGGATAACTTCGCGACGAACCGAGTGATTAACCATTTCGGTTAACCTTCGCGTGTCACCAGCAGCAATGGAATCAATTGCTTGCGGCGATTTCCCTTCCACGCCGCCGCCTTGCACACGCGGCCGGCGTGGGCCAAAGAGGCCGAAACCTCCTCTGGCCCCCCTTGGACGCACTTCTTTCAACATTCCTGACGGCGTTCGTGACGCTGTTCATCGTCATCGACCCGATCCTCGTCACGCCGATTTTCGCGTCGCTGACGAAGGACGAGACGCCGCGCGCGCGCCTCCGGATCGCCTTCATGGCGGCGCTCTATTCGATCGCGATCCTCGCGGCCTTCGGCTTCGTCGGCAACACCGTGTTGTCGCACATGGGCGTCGAGCTGGCGTCCTTCCGCGCGGCGATGGGGATCATCCTTTTCTTCATGGGCTTCCGGATGTTTTTCGACCCGGAAAGCGAGACGCAGGCGAAGACGCCCGGCCCCAAGGCTTCCGCGCGCGACAGCATCGCGTTCTTCCCGCTCGCCATCCCGATGCTGGCGGGTCCGGGCGCGATCGCGACGATCATGCTGTTGATGGGACCCGGGGCAAGCATCGCCCAGAGGGGGTCGGCGCTTGCGGCCTCCGCGATCGTGCTCGCGATCGGCGTCATGATGATGGCGTTCGCCAGCCGCATCGGCGACGCGCTCGGGCGCACCGGCATGAACGCGATCACACGCATTCTAGGCATGCTGCTGATGGCGCTGGCGACGCAATATGTGTTCGACGGCGTGCGCGTCGGCGTCCTCGAGGCGCCTGCGGTCGAGGCCTCAGGCGCGCACTGACTTGCGCGGTTCGCCGTCGGCGCCGCGCCCGATCGAGAAATATCTGAAGCCCTGATCGGCCATGTGCGCGGGCCGGTAGACGTTGCGCAGATCGACAAACACCGGCGCCTTAAGGAGATCCTTCACGCGCTTGAGGTCGAGCGCGCGAAACTCGTCCCACTCCGTGATGAGCACGACCGCATCGGCGCCGTCCATCGCGTGATAGGGCCCGTCGCAATAGACGACGTCCTTCAGCAGTTTCTTCGCCTCTTCCATGCCTGCGGGGTCGAACGCGCGGATTTGCGCGCCCGCGGCCTGCAACGCCGGCACGATGTCGAGCGACGGGCTGTCGCGCATGTCATCGGTGTTCGGCTTGAAGGTGAGCCCGAGCACGGCGATCGTCCTGTCTTTGACAGAACCGCCGCAAGCGGAAATGACGCGGTCTGCCATGTGCTTCTTGCGGCGGTCGTTGATGTCGACGACCGCCTCGACGATGCGCGTCGGCGCTCCGACCTGCTGCGCGGTTTTCACGAGCGCCAGCGTATCTTTCGGAAAGCATGAGCCGCCATAGCCGGGCCCCGCATGCAGGAATTTCGCGCCGATGCGGCCGTCGAGCCCGATGCCGCGCGCGACTTCCTGCACATTGGCGCCGACCTTCTCGCAAAGGTCCGCCATCTCGTTGATGAAGGTGATCTTTGTCGCGAGAAACGCATTCGCTGCGTATTTGATGAGCTCAGACGTGGCGCGATTGGTGAAGACGATCGGCGTCTCGTTGATGAACAGCGGCCGGTAGAGCTCGCGCATCACTTCGCGCGCCCGCTCGTCCTCGGCGCCGACGACGATGCGGTCAGGACGCTTGAAATCCTCGATCGCCGCGCCCTCGCGGAGAAATTCCGGGTTCGAGACGACGGAAAACTCCGCATCCGGACGAACGCGCCGGATGATGGCCTCGACCTCGGCGCCGGTGCCGACCGGCACCGTCGATTTGGTGACGACGACGGTGTAGCCTTTGAGCGCCTTGGCGATTTCCTCCGCCGCCGCATAGACATAGGTGAGGTCGGCGTGGCCGTCGCCGCGCCGGGTCGGGGTGCCGACGGCGATGAAGACCGCGTCCGCGTCAGGCGTCGCAGCGTTGAGGTCGGTGGTGAAGGAAAGACGGCCCGCCGCGACGTTCTCCGCGACGAGCGCGTCGAGCCCCGGCTCGAAGATCGGAATTTCGCCGCGCATCAGGCGCTCGATCTTCGAGGCGTCCTTGTCGACGCAGACGACGTCATGGCCGAAATGGGCGAAGCAGGCCCCGGAAACGAGCCCGACATACCCGGTGCCGACGATTGCAACCCGCATCGCTTGATCCTGTCCCGCTTCGCGCCGCGCGTCCGCCGGCCGGCGCCTGCAGCGCCCGGACGGGCGCCTCAAAAATAGGTGGGCTCCTTAGCCCTAATACGCGTTCTTTGGAAAGAGCACCGCGGCGAAGGTGAGGACCATGATCTTGAGATCGAACCACAAGGACCAGTTGTCGATATATTCAAGATCGTAGCGCACGCGCTCGGCCATGTGTTCGCGCTCGGAGGTTTCCCCGCGCCAGCCGTTCACCTGCGCCCAGCCGGTCATGCCGGGCTTGACCTTGTGGCGGCCGGAGTAGTTCTGGACGGTCTGTGCGTATTGGTGATTGTGCGCAAGGGCGTGTGGGCGAGGTCCGACAAGAGACATATCGCCCTTCAGCACGTTGATGATCTGCGGCAGCTCATCGAGGCTGTAACGGCGAAGAAACGCGCCGAGCCTCGTCACGCGTGGATCATGGGCCTTCGCCTGCACGACGACGTCGCCGTCCTCGGCGACCGTCATCGTGCGGAATTTGTAGATCTTGAAAACCTTGTGATTGAAGCCGTGGCGCTGCTGGGTGAAGAGGATCGGCCCCTTGCCCTCAAGTTTGATCGCGATCGCGATCGCCAGCATGAAAGGCGAAAGGACGAGGAACGCCGGGATGCCGATCGCGTAGTCCTCCATCGTTTTGAGAACGCCGCCCCAGCCTTCGAGCGGCCGGCGATAAAGCGTCAGCATCGGCGCCCCGGCGATGCGCACGACTTCGCCGCCGCGATGATCGAGCCAATGGATATTGGGGCAGATCGTCAGCGTGACCGGCAGCAGCGACAGCCGGTTTATGAGCGCCATCATCGCGTCCTTGGAATAGCGCGGCAGCGCGATCACGACGTCATCGACCTGGCCGTTGCGCGCGGCGATCTCGAGATCCTGCAGCGTGCCGGCAAGCCGAATGCCGGCGTCCGCTTCTTCGGGGCCGGCGGCGAAAATACCGACGATCGAGGTCGCATTGTCAGGATCGCCGACATGCTCGGCGAAGCGGCGGCCAGCCTCCGTCGCGCCGACGACCGCAATCCGGCGGGAGAAGACACCCCCTTCTGCGATGGCGCGCCGGAGCACCGCGGCGGCCACAATCCGCGCGGCGACGAGATAGATTGCAACCGCGCCGGTCCAGGCGAACAGCCATGTGCGCGAGAACTGCTCAGACACCTTGAGAGCGAAGCCGAAAGCGATAAGCCCGAGAACGATGAGCGCCCAGCGCGCGACGACGGCGCGCATCGCCCGGCTCGACGAGCGCATGGCTTCGAAATCGTAAAAACCATCGCGCCGGAGAAGCGAGGTCAGCCCGGTGGCGCCGACGATGCCGACGGCCGCGTAGGACTGCCAGTCATATTCAACGCCGCGGAAGAGGTAATGATAGACATGGGCGACGGCGACGGAGAGCCCGATGGTCGCCAGAAAATCCGCAAAATGGACGAGGTCCCCATAGACCGCCCGCGAAAACGGCGCGCGTCGGGAGGGCTCGGCGGCCACAAGGTCGTCGTCGCTCTTGGGCGCTTCACTCAGACTCAACTCGGCCACCGGCAAGGCGCTCCCTCAGCTTTCGCCTGCGTCTGCGGCCATAGCACGCCGAATGCCAAGAATCAGTAAGCCGATGGCCAGTTCCCACAATTTTTTTGCAGCGCACCATTGATGCACCAGCGGCTCTGGACCCGGGGCCCATTCTGTGGCGTGAAGATTGCCGGTTGCCGGCGGCCTCACGCCCGGTGCGTTGTGTTTGAAAGCGGGTTCGCCAGCGATGTCGAAACAGTTTGCCGCATTTTATGTCTCATGGCGGGACTCGAAGAAGCGGCCGTTCCTGTTCGAGGGGAACGAGGCGGACCTCGGCCATGCAGCCGCCGACGCGCTTGAGATTAAGCTCAACGAGCTTGCTGAGGGCGGCTGGATCGTCGATCGCATCGTGCCGGCGAGCGGGGTCATGCCGCGACAGACCGCCGCCTTCACGATCATCGCCTTCAAATAGCCAGTCACCCCTCGCGAGGACCGATGCTGAAAGACCGCGACAGCGCCTTCCTTTTGGAAATGGAGCGCCTCGCGCTTGAGGCCGGGGCCAAGGCGATGACAATCTATGCCGGCGCCTTCGACGTCGCCGCCAAGGGCGACGCCTCGCCGGTCACCGCGGCCGACCGGCTCGGCGAGGAAATCATCACAGCGGGCCTCAAGGCGTTTGCGCCGGAGATACCGATTCTCGCCGAGGAAGCGGCCTCAGCGGGCGAGATCCCCGACCTCGGGCGCGAATTCTTTCTCGTCGATCCGCTCGACGGGACCAAGGAATTCATCACGAAGACCGGCGAGTTCACGGTCAACATCGCGCTCGTTCGCGACGGCGAGGCGGTGCTTGGCGTCGTTTACGCGCCAGCGATCGCCAAGCTCTATATCGGCCGCAAGGGCAAGGGAGCATGGCTTCGCCGCGTCGGCCAGGGCGCAGAGCCGGTCCCGATCCGCGCGAGGCAGGCGCCGCCGGACGGCCTCGTCGCGGTCGCGAGCCGGAGCCATCGCGGACCCGAGACCGACGATTTCCTCAGCACGCTGAACATCCGGGATTTCGCCGCCGCCGGCTCGTCGCTTAAATTCTGCCTGATCGCGGAGGGCCTCGCCGACGTCTATCCGAGGCTGGGGCGGACGATGGAATGGGATACGGGCGCCGGCCAGGCGGTGCTCGAGGCCGCAGGCGGGCGTGTTCTCGAGTTCGGCGCCGATCGGCCGCTCCGCTACGGCAAGAAGGACCGCGGCTTCGACAACCCGCACTTCATCGCCTGGGGGCGCTGAAATCCGGAAAAGAAAACGGCGGCCCGAAGGCCGCCGTTTCCCTTATCCCCTCTGACCCTCAGGCGATCAGAACTTGAAGCGCGCCGTCATGCCGAAGGTGCGCGGCTGGTTCGTGTGGAAGCCGAGACGGGCGCGACCGCCGCGTTCGCGGTCGAAGGCGAGAAGCGCGTTCTCGTCGGTGATGTTGTTGATGTAGGCGAGCAGCGACCACTTGTCGAAATCGATCCCGGCCGTCAGGTTGACGATCTGATAGTCGGGAAGCTCGAGGTCGAGCACGGTCGCATCAAGCCCCGTCGCGCCGCCGAACGGCAGGCCGGAGACGAAGCTCCGCGGGTTGTTTTCCTGGTCGCCCGGCTGCGTGAAGCGCGATCCGACATGCTGGAACGTCGCCGCGACATATGCTTCGTTCTTGCCGACCTGGAAGTTGTAGGACGCCGTAGCGGCGACCTGGAACTGCGGCACCGAGGCGAGGCGGTTGCCGTCGCGCACGCCGCCGATGACGTCGGTCGGGTCCATGGTCGTGTTGTCCGGCAGCGTCGAGTCGAATTCGGACTCGAGCCAGGTCCCGGCGACGGACAACGCCACGCCCGACACCGGCTCGTAGCCGAGTTCCCACTCGACGCCGAGCGTGTGCGCCTTCGGCACGTTGAACGAAATGCGCGACGAGCAGGAGCCGGCGTCGACCGTCACCTGCAGGTTCTTCACGTCATTGTAGAAGCCGGCGATGTTCGCTGTGAAATCGCCGCGCTTGTACTTGATGCCGCCTTCGTAGTTCCAAAGCGTTTCGTCGTTATAATCCTGGAACGAGCCGAAGAGCGCGAGGTCAGCCGGCGTGCAGAGCGGCGTGTTCAGAGGGTCGTTGACGCCGCCGAGGCGGAAGCCCTTTGACGCCTGCGCGTTGACCGTCAGGTCGTCGCTGAGGTCGTAGCTGAGGATGAAGCGCGGCGAGAAGCCGTTCGACGAGGTCGTATCGACGACGCCGGCGTCGCCGTTGGCGAACAGGCCGCCGGTCGTGATCGTGCGCACTTCCGAGAAGTCATAGTAACGCGCGCCGGCCGTGAAATCGAAGCGGTCGGTGAGCGCGAGCGTTCCTTCCGCGAACACCGCGAACTGCTCGATGTCGTAGGGAAGGTCCGAGTTGAACGGCGAGTCCGCCGGGAAGCCGTTGGCGACCGCCGCCGAGGTGCCGGGGCCGAATACGAGGTCGGTGAAGACGTCGTAGCCGGGCGTCGGCAGGCGCTGCGAATAATCGCGGTCGATCTCGGTGTAAAAAACGCCGAGCAGCCAGTCGAGGCGGCTCTCGTAATTGGAGGCGATGCGCGCCTCCTGCGAGAAGGTCTCGAGATTGGTGCGGTCCTTGAGGTTCGACGGGATGAGAAGCGCGCCCGCCGGATAGCCGAGGTCGATCGACACCGAATGCGTCAGCGCCGACGCGTCGCGGCTGACGAGGATGTCGCGGTTCGTGAAGCTGGTGATCGAGGTGAAGGTGACCGGCCCCGGATTCCACTCGAGCGTCACGTCGCCGATCGAGGTCTGGTCACGGAACTGCTCGTCGAGAAGGAGGAATTGCTCGCGCTCGCCGAACGTCACCGGCGGACGCATGACCGTGAACGGGTTGGCGTAGAGGTTGAACACTTCCTGACGGTTGAAGCCGTCGACGTCGACGTCCTGATAGACGAAGCGCGGCGTGATCGAGAGGTTCTCGGTCGGCTCCCAGCGCAGGCTTGCGCGGAAGCCGTAGCGCTTGCCGTCATTGACGTCCTTGGTGCGCCCGCCGCCTTCGCGCAGCGCATCGATGAAGCCGGCATATTCGGTCCAGTAACCGACGAGGCGGAACGCGGCCTTGTCGCCGAGCGGGACGTTTATGACGCCCTTGGCGTGACCGCCTGTGCCGCCGCCGTCGATGAAGTTAATGTTGCCTTCGAGCACGCCCGAGGTCTCGCCGAGCGTCGGCTGGTTGGTGATGTAGCGGATGGTGCCGCCGATGTTGCCCGATCCATAGAGCGTGCCTTGCGGGCCGCGCAGCGTTTCAACGCGGTTGAGGTCGAAGAGATCGAGGTCCGGCGTGAACAGCGACAGCGAGATCACGGATTCGTCGAGGTAGACGCCGACCTGTTCCTTGACGCCCGGCTGGTCGCGCACGATCTGGCCGGCGGACACGCCCCTGAGGCCCACCTGGCTCTGGCCCGGCCCGAGGTTCTGGATCGAGAGGCCGGCGACGTTGCGCGACAGATCCTCAAGGTTCTGCGTGCCCGTCTTGATGATATCGTCCTGGGTCTGTGCGTTCACCGAGAAGGGAACGTCCTGAAGGGACTGCGCGCGCTTGGTCGCCGTAACGATGATTTCATCATCGTCTTGCGCATAGGCGGCGCCCGCTGTCAGCGCGAGCGCCGCGGCCGAGCCGAACAGCGCCACTGTCATTTTTCTCATTGTTAAGCTCCCTGATCAGACGCCTGCGACGAGGCGTTAATCATCAGGAAACCATGGATTCTGCGGCGTTCGCCAGCCGCGACGGGGCAATCGCGTTGGAAATTCCGGCATTTGTGGGGCCAAGACCACACCCGGCCTTGAGCGAGCGTGGCGGCGCTGGCCGAAACAGCCTCTCACGAGCAACAATCGGCTAGGGCGTCAGCGAAAGCGGCAGCGTCTCGGGCAGCGCTACGCCGCGGCGGATCCAGATATCCCATTGCGGCGTTTCGCTGAGACGCCGGAACTCGGTGTAGAGAAGCGCCTCTGCCTTTCCCGCCGTGGCGGCCCCGGCGGCGTCGAGGTCGAAGCGCGGAACGAGGACGATCTGCGCGCGCGCGGCGGCCGTGCGCCCGTCGGTCGCACAGTCGCGCCGCCCTGCGATGACGCAGGCAATGTCGCCCCGCGCCAGGATCGCCGTTTCGTACCCCGCCTCGCCGAGCGCGCGCGCCTCGCGCGCGGCGTCAAGCAGCATCGCGGTCTGGTCGGCTGGGGCAAGCGGGAACATTGCGCGCGCCTCGGCGGTGCGGAAGCGCCCTTCCCTCATCCACCGTTCGACGGCGAGTTCGGGCGGCTGAACGACGGCGAACGCTTCAAGGACCGGCTTCGGCGCCGCTGCGGCCGCCTCCGCCTGTCGCACGAACTGGTTCGCCGACTGGATAATGAGGGCGAGCCCGAGCCCCAGCGCGATCGCGCCGGCCCCGCCCGAAACAGCGATCGAGGCGCGGTCAGGCGCGCGGAAGACGCCGTCATAGAAAGGAGAGGACGTCGAAAAGACGGCGAGCGCCGCCGCAGCAAGGAACAGGATCGCAGGGCTTGCGCCAGCGACGAGCGCGGCCGCCCAGCCAATGGCGAGGAAAGCAAAGGCCGTCATCCAATTACGACGATGCTGGTCGCCGCCGAAAATGGCGCTGACAACCAACGCGATCAGCGCGGCCGCCGCCAGCGTTGCGACATCAAAAACGCTTGCCGAGGATGGGATTGACGCGGCGGCCGCGAAGGCGCTGGCGGCATGCTCAGCCCGCGCGGCGACAAGTCCCGGCGACAGAATTTCGCCGGCGCCGACTGCAGCGGCGACCGCAGCGATCGCCGCGCCATAGCGGAAAAGACCGCGCGCGCCGGAGAGGAACGGACAGGCCGCAAGCGCGAGCACGCCCGCAAGGGCGAGGGCCGAATGCGACATCCACAGCGCGAAGAGAAGGAGGCCGCCCAGCGCGCCCTCTGCCAAGGCGCGCGTGCGCGAACCGTCCGCCGGCGCGCACAGAAATCCGACCGCGACGGCGGCAAGGAAAGCGAGCGCGGTTTCCGGCGTCCCAGAAAGCGGCGCGGCGACATAGGCCGCTGTCGCCGCCGCGATCAGCGCCGCCTGCAAAAGGGAAAATCGCACCGCAGCGAAGACCCCGATCGCCGATGCCGCGAGGAAGGCCGCAATCGCCTTCGCACCAAGATGAATGCGCCCCGGCGCCTCAAAGAGGACGTCGGCAGCCATCAGCAACGAAAGATCGAAGGGCGATGCGGTCGATACGAGATCGGCGCTTCCGCTCGACAGCGCGCGCGCCTCCGCGACCGGCGCGAGAAGGTCGGCGGTCGGCGCGGTTGTCAGCAAGGCCGGCGCAGCAAGCGCGGCGAGGATCGCTGGCAGCGACGCGGCGAGAGCGATGAGCGTGGCGCTGCGGGCGTCGCGCCAGCCGAACAGCAAGGCGGCGGCGGAGCGGGCGGCTGGCGCCGGCGCGCGCCATTGCGGTTCTATATCCTCGCGAAACCTGCGCCTCTCCATCGCCGCTGACGCTTTCCCTGTGCCAATTCGGCGCGCGCCCCGAGGGGGCCCGCGTCGTTAACAAGAGGTTTCGCAAATCCCCTGCCGTCCGCAGTCCGGCGACCGCTCGAATTCGGCGGCGAAGCTGCTATGAGCCTCAATCCATGCGTTCCCTTCTTGGACAGGCGTTCGATCCTGCGACCCGCTTCGTGCGCCTGGCGCTCGCTGAAAAGGGGTTGTCGGCGCGTTTTGTCGAAACGCGGGAAAACGATCCGGAAATCGACCTTGCGCGCGTCAACCCGGCCCTGACCCTGCCGGTCCTCATCGACGAGCCGCCAACCGGGGGCGAGATCGCGGTCACGCCGGTCGAAGCGATCTCCGATTATCTCGACGAGGCCTATGGTGAGACGCCGCTGCTTCCTGCGACGTCGGCGGGCCGGGCGGAGGCGCGGCGCCTGCGTCACTGGTTTCTCGACAAATTCAATCGCGAGGTTTCGGCGCTTATCGCAGCCCCGCGCGTCGCAGGCGGCCGCGGCCGGCGCTGGGGCGACCCCGAACCGGTGCGCGACTTTTCAATCGCGGTCGTGTGGCACTTCGATTATCTGAACTTCCTGCTCGAGCGGCGGCGCTGGCTCGCCGGCGACCGCCTGACGCTCGCCGACCTTGCCGCGGCGGCGGAGCTGTCCGTGAACGATTATTTCCAGCTCATTCCGTGGACGGATTTTCCGGACGTCAAGGACTGGTATGCGCGGATGAAATCGCGCCCGTCGATGCGCCAGATTCTCGCCGAGCGGCTCGACGGCCAGCCGCCAGCGCCCCACTACGCTGATCCCGATTTCTGATGCAGGACCCTGAAGCGCTCGCCCGGCGCGTCAAGACGCTCGCGCGCGAGGCGGGGTTCGACGCCGTCGGCGTCACTGGCGCCGAGGCGCCGCAAACGGCGCCACGCCTGTTCGAGTTTCTCGCCGACGGCCGCCACGGCGAGATGGGCTGGATGGCGGCGCGCGCGGGCGAACGGGCCGATCCGAGGACCCTCTGGCCGGCGGCGCGCTCGATCATCATGCTCGGCGTCAATTACGGGCCGGACGAGGATCCGCTGGCGCTCCTCGACGCGCGCGACAAGGGCGCCGTCTCGGTCTATGCGCGCGGGCGCGACTACCACGACGTCGTCAAGAAGCGACTCAAGGCGGTCGGGCGCGCGATCGTCGCCGGAATGGGCGGCGAGGTCAAAGTCTTCGTCGATACGGCGCCGGTGATGGAAAAGCCGCTCGCTGCGCGCGCCGGCCTCGGCTGGCAGGGCAAGCACACGAACCTCGTCAGCCGCGACTTCGGCTCGTGGCTTTTTCTCGGCGCGATCTTCTCGACCCTGACGATCGCCGCCGATGCGCCCGAGGACGATCATTGCGGCGCCTGCCGGCGCTGCCTCGACATCTGCCCGACGCAAGCGTTTCCCGCGCCCTATCAGCTCGACGCGCGGCGCTGCATTTCCTATCTCACCATCGAGCACAAGGGGCCCATTCCTCGCGAGTTCCGCGAGAAGATCGGCAATCGCATCTATGGCTGCGACGATTGCCTCGCCGTCTGTCCGTGGAACAAGTTCGCGAGCCTTGCGCGCGAGGCGCAATTTCGCGCCCGCGACAATCTGAAGGCGCCGGACCTTGAAGAGCTCGCCGCGCTTGACGATACGCGCTTTCGCGCCCGCTTTTCAGGAAGTCCGATAAAACGCACGGGCCGCGACCGCTTCGTTCGCAACGTCGCCGTCGCCATCGGCAATTCCGGCGAGCCGCGCCTTGCGGCAACGGCGCGCGCGCTGCTCGACGACTCGTCCGCGCTGGTGCGAGGCGCTGCGGCATGGGCGCTGCGGCGGCTCGCCCCCGCGGAATGGGCCGCGCTGAAGGCCCCGATGCGCGCCCGCGAGACTGACGAGGACGCGCGGGCGGAGTGGGCTGATTAGATGTCGATCAGATGTCGACCGTGACGGTGACTTCCGCCTTGGTGATGTCGCCGTTCGTGTCTTGCACGAAGTAATAGAACTTGTCGGCCCCGAAAAATCCCTGATCGGCGAAATAGGTGACCGTGCCGTCGTGATTGTCGACGACGCGGCCGCGCTCCGAGAAAAGGCCGTCGAGCCTGATCGTGTCGCCGTCCGGGTCGTAGTCGTTCGCGAGGACGTCGATCGTCACCGTATCGCCCGCCCTCACCGAAGCGAAATCGGCGCCGGCGACCGGCGCGCGGCTCGCTTCGTTGAGGAGGCCGTTGTCGGTCCAGTTCTCCGGCAGGCGGAAGCGGTCCGGCACTTCGACAAAAAGTCCGACCTTGTCGACGACTCCGGTCGCGCGATCGGCGATGTATTCCTCGATCAGCGTCACGCGCTTGCCGTCCGCCGTCGTCCAGACGCCGTTCGCGGCGATAGCGCCGCGCAGTTCCGAACTGCTGATCGTGTTCGGATCCCAAACCGGCGACAGCGCGCGCCCGCCGATCGAATCGTGGATGACGCCGTCGAGGCGCGCCCCGCCGCGCCCGAAAGCGTAGCGGTCGTCGGCGTCGAGCGAGAGTCGCCCATCGGCAAGATCGTCACTGGAGAGAAAGAGATCGTGGCCGGTGCGGTTGGTGAAGTCGATGCGCGCGCCCGAGATCTCGACGTCGATATAGACGTACTCGAACTGGCCGGTCTCGTTCAGGAACGAAAGCGCGTTCTTGGCGTTCTTGACCTGGTCGACGCCTATTTCAAACCCGTCGATCGAGGCGCCGTTGATGACAATGTCGATAGTGTTGGGATCGAGCTTCACCCCGGTCGTCCGCCACGCGCGCCCCGCAGTGTCGGTGCCGACGATGTCGAGGCCGGTGATCGTGTAATGCGCCGTATACTGAAGCTGAACGCCGGTCTCGACCTCCCAGGCGGTGAAGCCGTCGAGGACAGAGCGCACGCCATGGCCCTGCCGCGGATTGGCCTTGATAACCTCAAGGCCGCGTTCGGATGCGATCGTCTCATTGCCTGAGAAGATCGAGATCGCCGGGATGTTGGGATCCACGCGGTCGAGATAGCGCAAGGAATCGCCCTGGTCGACGACGGAAGGATCGACGGCGATAAGGTCCGACGGCGAGCCGCGGTGGAAATAGGTGAAGCCCGAGCCGCCCGGCATCCCCGCAGCGACGTTGTCGACCGCCTCGACCAGGCGACCCTGGAACCAGAAGCCCGTTCCCGTGCGCCCGAGATCGAAGGCGTGCACGTCATCGCCGTCCTTCACGGCGACATTCACGCCGAGCGACTTGATGGCGATGTTGCCGGCCCAGCGCCCCGTTTCGTTGCCGGTTTCGGCGACGAACGCGGCGCCGAAAACGTCATAGGCGGCGTTGCCCGAAAGAATGGCGTTCGAATCATGCTGGACGAAGCCCCAGCCGGGCGAACCCCAGACCGCGGCGCCCTCGACGATGACAGGATGGGCCTGATCGTCGACGCCGGAACGGTGGATGTGCAGCGAATAGCGTCCCTTGATGTTCGAATCGGACTCGACCGTTCCGAGATCCGACAGATCGAACGCGCGCTCTGACTTGTCGGTGCGGCCAAGCTCGGTGAACTCCGCAAAGCGGACCGTCACGTCGTTCGAATGCATCAGCATCACATGGCCGCGCTGGTGCACGGGCACGGCGTCTGCGTTTTCGGTCTCGAAGACGATGTTGCGGGAATAGTTGGCGACATACGCCTTGAGATCGGCGCGCGCGCCCTCATGATCGTATTGCAGCGGGCGGTCGAGCGTAATGACATTGCCGTCGATCGCCGTGATGACAAGTTCCTCATCCTCGGTCGGCACGTCGATCGGCGCGCCCTGAGGGACGCCCTTGATCGAGGCGAGATGCGTGCCGGTGAGGACCAGCTTGTCGCCGACATGCCAGCCTTCGGGCGGCGCCTCGAGCGTCAGCGTCGTGTCGCCTTTCAGCGGGTCGACGGCGACCTTGAGGAAGGCATCCTTCTCCGCCCCGTTGATATCGACCGAGCCCATCGACACGAGGCCGCGCGACAACAGCCGCGGGTCCCAGCTGACGTCGATCGGGCCGTTGTCTGCGAACTGGATGACCGCGCGCACGTCGGCGTCGACGGGGTTTTCCTTCGTGCCGATCGTCAGCGCGCCGCTGTCGGCGACGACGAAGGTTTCGACCTCGAGAAAGGTGTCGCGGTCGGTCGCGAAGTCGAGCGCGCCGTCGACGCGGATCGTCTTGACCGACGCTTCGCTCTCGCCGTCGTAAAGAACCGCAACGCCCGCCGGGATGAGGACGCGCGCGCCCTCGCCCGGAACTTCGCCGTTGGCCCAGGTCGCGGGATCGAACCAGGAACCATCCTTGACGGCGACATGGGTCGCCGCAGAAACGGGAACGAGCGCCATCACCGCCCGGTGATCGGCCTGCATAGCCGCGTCGAGCGCCGCCGGCGCCCCGCGCGGATCGTCGCCGGGTGCGCCTGCGTGAGAGCCTGAATGCGCGCCTGTGTCGCCGCCTGTGTCGCCGCCTGTCTGGCCGCCAGTCTGGCCGCCAGTCGATCCGTCGCCGGATGCGCCCGATGAGCCGCCCGTCTGCCCGCCAGTATGACCGCCTGAATGGCCGCCGTCCGCGGGGTCGTCCGTGGGCGTATCATCGCGCGGGCCGGGCTCCTCGACGCCGGGGACGACGGTCCCGCCGGGCTGATGGCCGCCATGACCGCCGGTCTGATCCGCCTGCGGCTCATCCTCGGTCCGGCGCGGCGCGCCCCGCCCGCGGGGCCCCTCGAAGCCACGGGCGCCGCCGAAGCCGAAATGCAGGGATCCGTGGCCAAGGCGCGGCGAGTCGTCGGCCGTCAGATGGAAATCGTGTGCGACGTCAAAGAGCCGTGGCGCCGCGCCCGCCGTGGAGGGGCCGGCCGCAAGGCCGAAATGCTCTTGATGCGGAACGCTTGACGACGCCGCCGTCGCTGAGAGGTCGGGACCGTCATGGGCGGCCGCGTCATGCTCGAAGCGTCCCGTGCAAAGGCGCCCGCGCGAAAGGAGGCGATCGAGGCCGCCGCGATGATCGTCCGCGCCCGCGAGCGCCTCCTCCGCGATTTGCGCGCCGATCATGGCGGCGAGGACGCTGACGCCTGCGCCGCGCTTCAGGTCGGCGACGCGCGCGTCGCGGCGCGGTCGGCGGTCGGGCGACATTTGAACTGCAGGGCCGCGGACGGCGCCAGGATTGAAAATTTCACTCGAAACGGCGGCAGCGGACTTCGACACGCGCATCACCTACGATATCAAACATTGCCCCGGAGAAAGCGCGCGGTGGTCGCCTTGGTGCGCTCGCCCTTCGCTTGAATTGATGCCGGTTAACTGACAACGACGCCCTGCAAGCAGACCCAAAATTGACGCGTCCGCGTTAGGAGAACGGCAAGACAAGGTTAACAAAGCCTTGCCGCCGATGACGGCTTTTGCCGCCTCGCGTTCAAACGTTCACAACGCGCTTGGGCGAGCGCCGCAGTCAGGATTTCTTGCGTCCGCGCAGGCGCCGCAGCACCGGCCGCGACAGGACCGGCGGCAGATATTCGGTGACGAACTCGTCGCGGCGAACGCGCCAATCTGCTTGATCCTGCGTGCCTTTTCGCGCCCTGAACTGGGTCGTCCTGGCGCGCGAATCCTCGCGCCAGGTCGCGGTGTAGTAATAGAGAGCGATTGACCGGCGCGGCTTTTTCAGAGGATGCGCGATCGGCTCCGGGTGGCCATGATAGCTTTCGCCGGTCGTTGAAAAGACGACGCAACGGCCGAATTCCGGGGCGATCTTGCGCACGCACCTTTCCATCTTTTCATCCCAGAGCTCGAGCGCGCCGCCATAGTCGAGCGACCAGTCCCGATTGAGATAGATGAGCACGTTGAGACGCCGTTCGAGGTCCATCAGCTTGTGATGGTTGAAATCGGCGTGCACGGAGAGATGCCCGCCCTCGCGCGTTTCGTGGAAACCGCCGCCGATGAAGAAGGGGTCGGGGATCAGCCCCTTGATGCCGGACAAGTTCTCGAGGAACTGCAGGAACGGCCGCGAGTTCAGCGAATAGAAAAACGCCCTCACCGGCGCCGTCAGGTAGTCCGGATTGTAGCTCGTCTTGAAGCGTTCCTGGTCGCGGTCGAAGGTGCGGCTGTCAGGATCGGCTTTTGACGGAAACTGGTCGAGGCAGAGATCGAGGATCGAGGCGGGAAGGAAATCGTCGATCGCGACATGCGGAAACGGCTCCGCGGTGCGATAGGCCTCGCTCAGCTCGAGGCCCTTCTTGCGGAGCGCTTCGGCGTCGAACTGGCCATAGAGCGGATCAAGGATCTCAAGATAGGACACAGGGGGTCAAAGCGCCTCGTCGCGGGTTTTCGTGCTTCGTCTTTAGCATGGCGTCGGCCGGAATTTCCTGCGTGCAAATGCGGCGCCCCGACCCCCAAGCCGATACTCACTTGTACTCGATCAGCCGCCGCCGGCCGGCGCCGAGGCGGCCAAAATAGTAGCTCAAGGCGCCCTTCGCTTCGGCGAATTTGCCGATCACGGTTAACGCCGCGCGCGTGAGGGCGTCGGCGCCGTCTTGCCGGGAACGGCGGTAGAGCCGCGCGATCTGCGCCGGATAGGCGAGCAGCATGGTGAGAAAGAGCGGCGAGACCGCGACGGCGAGCAGCAGCGCGGCTGGCGTCAATCCCGCCCAGAGCAGCGCCCGCCGCGTCTCTGGCCGCCAGATGCCGTGAGGCGAGCGCGCGTGCAGCGCCGAGACCTCCGCAAAGGCGTGGCCGGCCCTTTCCGACCGCCGCCACCATTGGCCAAAGCGCGTCATCGCCGCGTCATGGAGGGTCATTTCCGCATCGAGCCGCCAGATGCGATGCCCCGCCTCGCGCAGCCGGACGCAAAGCTCCGGCTCTTCCCCGGCGATGAGGTCGCCGCGATAGCCGCCGACGCCCTCGAGCGCGTCGATCCGCATGAGTGCGTCGCCGCCGCATGCGAGCGCCTCGCCGACAGGCGTCGCCCATTCGAGGTCGCACAGGCGGTTGTAAAGGCTCGCTTCGGGTCGGCGCTCGCGGCGGCGCCCGCAAACGACGGCAACATCGGGGCGCGCGCCGAGAAAGGCGGCCGCCTTGGCGAGCCAATCGGGCGCCAGGGCGCAATCCCCGTCGATGAACTGCACGAATTGAAGCCCGGGCGCGATCTCCCTGAGGCGCTTGAGGCCTTCATTGCGCGCGCGCGCCGCGGTGAAAGGCCGCGCCATGTCAAGCGCGACGACCTCTGCGCCCCGCGCGCGGGCCGCCGCAACGCTGCCATCGCTCGAGCCGGAATCGACATAGACGATCGGGCCGTCGCCGGTCGCCTTCAGGGAATCGAGGCAGGCGATGAGGCGCTCGCCCTCATTGCGGCCGATCGCGACGAAGCCTGCCGCGCGCGTCATTCCCCCTCGCCGCGATCGGTGCGCGTCCAGCGCTCAGCCGATTTTCGCCCTTCCCCGCCATAGACGCGGAGCTTGCCGAGAAGATAGGCGCCGAGACCGGCGAGCGTCTTCGCCGGCAACACCGTTCGTCCGTAGGCGAACCAGGCGACGACGACGGCGAGAGCGAAGATGAGCCCCGCGTCCCAAAACAGCGCGAGCGGCCCCGTCCGGCCCGCAAGCGCGACTGGAATACTGAGCAGACAGCCGGCGACGATGAAAGCGCCGAGGATCGTCAGCGGCGGGACAAGAAGATCGAAGGCCATCAGGAGGGAGCGCGCATCCCCGCTTGCGCCGCGGGAAAGCATCGCGCCCGCCCGGCGCATCGAGAGGCGCAGCGACCCGATCTCCCAGCGGGCGCGCTGCGTCGCCGCGCCCGCTTCGGACCGCGCCAGCACGGTTTCGACGACGGCCCCGACGTCGAGAAGGGGCGGCGTCCCGTCCTCGATCAGCGACAGCGTCATTGCGAGATCCTCGACGATCTCGCCGGTGGCGAAACGCCGCTCTTCGGCGAGCGTCCACGGAAACGCCATGCCGGAGCCGGTAAGGCGCGAGAACCCGCCCAGCGCCTGCAGGCCAGTCATCCGTACACGGTTTATCAGCAGCCAGGCGAAGGCGGAGACGGCTGAGGCAGGGCCCGCGTCCGGCGCGGGCCGGGCGAGATATAGCGCCTGCACGGGCCGCCCGCGCGCCTGCGCAAGGCGCGTGATGCGCTCGATCGCGCCCGGCGCGGCCTCGCAATCTGCGTCGAGGAAGACGATCGTTTCAGGCGGCGCGGCGCGCAGATGGTCGACGCCGAACTGCATTGCATAGCCCTTGCCGCGGCGTTCAGGATCATTGCGCTCGGCGACTTCGGCGCCGGCGCCCCGCGCCGCGGCTGCGGTGCCGTCGCTGCAATTGTCGGCGACGACGAGCACGCGGTCGTTTTCGCCAAGGCTCGCTTTGACGGCGGATATGGTCGCGCTGACGCCGGCTTCCTCGTCATGCGCGGGGATCACGACAGCGATCGGCCCGCGCGGGCCATCGTCCGGCGCGTCCGGAACGCGGTGAAAGAAACTCGCCGCAATCTCGACGGCGAGAAAAAGCGCGATCGCCGTCGCGATGACGCCGAGAACGGTGAGCGGAAGAGCGATAAGGAAGCTCATGCGCGCGGCCCCGCCGCGAAGCGCTCGAAGGCGGCGGCGAGCGTCGCCGCCGCCGCGTCGCTGTCATGGCGGGCGAGCGCCCGCGCACGGCCCTTGAGGCCCATGTCCGTGAGCTGCGCCGGCGGCGCGTCGATCGCCGCCCCCATCGCCTCTGCGAGCGCCTGGGCGTCTGACGGGGGCGCAAGCCAGCCGGTCTCGCCGGGGATCACCAGTTCGGGGATACCGGCGACATAGGTTGCAATCACGGGCCGGGCGAGCGCCATCGCCTCCATGATCGACACCGGCAGGCCTTCGGCGTAGCTCGGCAGCACGAAGACGCCGGCGTCCTCGATCGCGCGGCGAACTTCCGCCGGCGTCTTCCAGCCTGCAAGCGTCACTTCGGCGCCGAGGCCGGCCGCCGCGATCGCCTTCTCGATGGAGCCGCGCAACTCGCCGTCGCCGATGATCGTCAAGGCGAAGCTGCGGCCTTCCCGCTTGAGCCTATCCGCCGCTTCGATCAGCGTCGGAATGCCCTTCTGCTCGCTGAGGCGGGCGACGCACACGAACCGGTTCGCGGCGGCGAGCGGCTTTGGATCGGCGTCATAGAACGCCTTGTCGACGCCGCAGGGGATGATGACGATCTTGTCCCAAAGCTCCGGGGGAACGAACCGGCGCAGCTGGCTGCGCCCATAGCTCGACACCGCGGCCGCGAAAGCCGCGCGGCGGATTTTCTCGGCGAGCGCGATCTTGGGCGCGCGGTCGAACTCTTCCGGTCCGTGCACCGTCATCGAGAAGGCGGCGCTGTTGATGCGCGCGGCGAGCATCGCGACCATCGCCGAATTGGTGCCGAAATGGGCATGAACATGGGCGATCTTCTCCTTGCGCAGCCAGTCGGCGAGCGCCATCGCCTCGGCGAAATAGAGAAGGTGGCGAAAGAGTCCGGCGTCAGACCCTATCCCCAGCCGGACGGCGTCTGCGAATGCAGCGACGGCGCCGAGCGGGTTTGCGGCGAGGCTCGACGCGATTGCGCGCGCGAGCGCGGCAGGCGGTGCCCCGACGATGCGCCGCGTGCGTTCGGCTTCACGCCGGTCTTCTTCGGCGATCAGTCCGTGTGCTGATGACCGGATTGCAAACCGCGCCACCGGGAGGCCGCGGCGCTCCATCGCCTCGATCTCTCGGCGGATGAACGTGTGGCTGATGCCGGGATACTGGTTGATGATATAGGCGAGCGTCATCGCGCCGGCGTCTCCGCTTCATTCCTGCCCCAAGGTCCGGCCTCAGCCGGCCTTGGCGCCTTTGGCGCCTGCTCCGCCGCCGAACCAATACCGCATGACGCCCGAAAATTCGGAGAAGTAACCGAGCGTCGTAAAGAGGGCGTACGGCAGCGACCCGACGCCCGGCGCGTCGGCGCGCAGCGCGGTGACCGCGATCTTGAGGCTGTAGACAGCGATGGCCCCGATAAGCGCTGCGACCGCCCCGACGAACGCGCTGACGCCGAAGGAGTCAGACGCAAGCGCCAGCGCGATCACCGCCAGCACGGCGAGCGCCGGCGCGAAGCCGCCCCAAAAAAAGGCGCGCGCCTGTTCCCTGACGCCGAAACGCTCCGGCGGCGCGCCATGGAGGGCGGCCCCCGCCGCATAGGCGTAACCGCGCTGCGCGGCCTCGCGCCGGAAGCCCGTGAACGTCAGACGCCGCGTTTCAATCTCCGCCATTGGCGCCTCGCTGCGCCAGACATGCGCGCCGCGCCGGCGCAGGCGAAGACAAATGTCGGCGACCGCGTCGGCCTCGATGTCGGCGCGAAACCCGCCGACCTTCTCGAACGCTTCGGCGCGAAAGAAGGCGTTCGGGCCGGCCGTCTGGATTTCCCCGGCGGGCGCGGAGCGAAGGGCCGCGCTGACCCGGTCAAACAGCGTCGCTCCGTTTTCCGCGACCGTCGTCAGACCTTCGAGGACTGCGACTTCGGGACGACGCGCCATGAAGCGTTCCGCCTGCTCGAGCCAGCCAGGCGCCAACGTCACGCCGGCGCCCAGGAACTGAACATAACGCAGGCCGGGATTGTCTTTCTTAAGGCGCCGGTAGCCGGCGTTGAAGATGCGCCCGGCCCCGGCGCCGTCGGTGACCTCGACAACGGCGACGCCGGCCTCTTTAGCCGCGGCGGCGCCCGGCTCTCCGGCAGGCGCGGCGACGACAAACGCGGCGCCGTCCGGGAGAGACTGCAGGGACTGCGCGACGGCGAGGTCGCCGCCGACAATGATGACGCCGATCTCCGACAGCGCGACCTCTTCGACGGCGGGCGCCGGCTCCGGCGCTGCGGGGACGACCGGCGCGGCGCTACGCACGGGGGCGAGACGGGCCTCTCCGGCCGCCTGAATCTGGGGCGCGGGAAAGACCGCCCTGATGGGATACTCAGTATGCGCATAGAGCGACGGTCCGCCGATCGGCTCAGGCGCCGCTCGTAATAGCAGCTCCGGAGCGATGTCGGGCTCGGGCTCGATTTCGGGCTCGGGTTCAGATTCCGGCGCCGGCTCCGGCGAGACCAGCCTGACGCCCATGTTCCGCGTGACGCGGGCGCCCGATTCCACGGCCGACGCCTCCTGCGCGCGCCGCGGCTCAGCCGCGACCTCGCGGATGAAGCCTGCGGCGGCGCGCGGCTCACGCCACTCGGTCAGCTTGAGGTTAGGGCTCGTCGCCAGGCCGAAGACGCCGTAGTCGAGCTTGTCGCGGATGACTGCCCGGATCGTCTCTTCGCTGACGATCTGGTCCTGCGCCGAGAAGGCGTAGACGAGCGCGGTGTCGGCGATGATGTTGATGACGCGGGGAACGCCGCGCGACTGCTCCGCGATGAGATCGAGCGCCGCGTCGGAAAAGATGCGCCGGTTCGCGCCGGCGATCGTCAGGCGCGTCTCGACATAAGAGTGCACCTCCTCGCGCGACAGCGGCGACAGGTGGAAATCGGACCCGATGCGTTGCGCGAGCTGGAGCATGTCGGGGCGGCTGAGGAGATCCTTCAGCTGCGGCTGGCCGACGAGGATGAGCTGCAGGAGCTGGTCCTTGCCGGCGTTGATGTTCGAGAGCATCCGCAGCTCTTCGAGCATGTCGACGGAAAGGTTCTGAGCCTCGTCGATGATGAGGACCGCCCGGCGGCCCTTCGAATATTCGCGGATGAAGAACTGCTGCAGCTGCGCGAACAGCTCGACATGCGTCTTGCCGGCGAACGGCTCGCCGAAGCCCATCAGGACCCAGCTCAGAAGATCGCCGCGCCCCTGCTGGATGTTGGAGAGCAGCGCGACAGTGTGCGTTTCCGAAAGCTGCTCAAGAAGCCGGTGGATAAGGGTCGTTTTCCCGCAGCCGACCTCGCCGGTGATGACCGAGATGCCGGCCTGATTGACGACGCCGTATTCGAGCATCGCATAGGCGAGCCGGTGCCCGCGTCCCCAATAAAGGAACGAGGGATCCGGCTGGATCGAGAAGGGCTTTTCAGTGAGGCCGTAGAAGTCTTCGTACATGACGTTTCCCGGGGCCCCGCTTGCGAGCAGCGCGTCCCTTATTGACCGAGCAGGCGGCGAGCCTCGGCGATGCGTTCGGACGGCGCGCCGGGCATGGCGATAACCGCTTCAAGCTCCTTGCGCCCGCGCGCCGCATCGCCGCTTTCGATCAGGGCGACGCCATAGTGATAGCGGATGTCGACGACGTCGGGGCCCGACGCCGCCGCTTTTTCGAGCGCCGCGAGTCCAGCCGATTTTTCGCCGGCGCGGAAGGCCGCCCAGCCATAGGTGTCGAGGAAATACGGGTTGTCCGAGTCTTTCAGCGGCGCAGCGACCTCGAAGGCGCGCTTCATGCTCGCCGGATCGCTTCGCTCGGACAGAAGGCTCGCGAGATTGTTGATGACGATGAAATCAGCCGGGCGGCGGGTGCGGATCGTTTCATAAATCGCGATCGCATCGTCGAAGCGGCGCTCCGCGATCAGGTAATCCGCCTTGAGAATTTGCAATCCGTCATTGTTGGGAAGCGCCGACAACGCCTGCTCGATCGCCTGGCCGGCTTCGGCGCGCCGGCCCGATAGCGCATAGAAGCTGTACATGAGCTCATAGGCCTCGGAGCGCAGCGGATCGCCGGCGATCGCGCCTTTCAGCGTGGCGATAGCGTCGTCAGCCTTGCCGGCTTGGCGCTCGACCTGCGCGAGCAGAATGCGGGCGTCATAGGCCGACGGATTCTTCGCGATCGTCTCTTTCAGGAGCGCTTCGGCGTCGGCGGCGCGGCCGGCCTCGACATAGGCGGTGACGAGATTGGCGAGCGATCGCGCTTCACTCGGATTCTTTTCATACTCCTTCGAAAAGGCGTCGATCGCGCCGGCATAGTCCTTGAGGCCGGCATAAGCCGCGCCGAGGATGCTGCTGGCGAAAGCGTCGCCTTTGCTGACTTCGGCGAGCGCCTTGCCGGCCTCTTCGGCGCCGCGCCAGTCCTGCATTTCTATCCGAAGGGCCGCTAGGAGCTTGAGGTTCTCGACATCGTTAGGCGCCGCGGCGAGGGAGTCCGTCAACACTTTTAGCGCGCGCTCTTTCTTGTCGTGACGGACGAGATAGCGAGCGAAGTAATTTGACGGCTGGGCTGAGCGTTTAGACGACTCGACGGCGCGCGCCAATTCGCTCTCGGCGAGATTGAGATCGCCTTTGCGCTCATAGGCGGCGGAAAGCAGGAGGCGCGGCCCCCAGGCGTCAGGATTGTCGTTGACGACAAGGCGCAAGTCGGCGACCGCGTCGTCGATGTCGCCGGCGTCGATCTTGAAGCCGGCGCGCTTGGTCAAGGCGCCGGTGTCCTTCGGATCCTTGGCGAGAATTTCGTTGATGATCGCCTCCGCCTCGGCGCGCTTGCCCTCGCCGATCTTGATGGCTGCGATTTCATTCTTCGCGCGCAGCGCTTCGTCGAGCTCGACGCCCTTGCGTGAGGCGATCTCGGTGTAGAGCTTCTCCGCGGCGGCGTAGTCCTTTTCCCCCCGCAGGAAGTCGCCATAGGCGAATTTGAGATCGGGTTCGTCCGGCGACTCGGCGATGAACTTTTTGAAAGTCTCTTCCGCCTTGGCGCGCCCGCCGATCCGGTAATCGACGCGCACGACGTCGAGCTTGGCGTCTTTTTGCTTCGGCAACAGCTTGGCGACCTCGACGAGCTGTTCTCGCGCTTCTTCGAGCTTATTCAGCTCCAGAAGCGAGGTGACATAGAGGCGGCGGTAATTGGCGTCGTTCGGATTAAGGTCGACGAGCCGCTTGTAGGCCGCGTTGATGTCGTCGGTGCGGCCGAGCACGGCCAGGATCTGGACACGCAGAAGCTCTAAGATCGACGACGCGCCTTCTGTCGCAAGCGCCTTGTCAAGGATCGCCAGCCCTCCTTCATAATCCTTGGCTTTCACGCGGTCGCTGGCCAGCACCGCCACCGCATCTGCGTTCTTCGGATCGATCGCGAGCGCCTTTTGCGCGAGGTCGACGGAATCGGCGGAATTGCCGAGCCGGAAAAGCACCGCCGCCTTCACGGCGATCGCTTCGGCGTTGTTCGGATCCTCCGCAATGAGCGAGTCGGCCATATCGAGCGCCTGCGCGGTGTCGTTGCCGAGGAGATAGAGCTTGGCGAGGTCGGTGCGCGTCCGCGAATTGGCGGGGTCGATCCGGTTCAGCCTCTGCAGAAGGCCGAACATCTGGTTGTAGTCGCCTTTTTTCTCGGCGATCTTTTTCAGCCCGGTCAGCGCCTCGACATTCTGGTCGTCGATCTTGAGCGCGTTCTGGAACTGGACATTCGCCATGCCGAGCTTGCCGTTCTCGAGAAACTCCTCGCCGCTCTTGTTGTATTTGGCGAGGCGCTGCTCCGGAGAGGCGCAGGCGGCGAGCGAGAGCGCAGACGCGCCGATCAGCATCGAGAGGACAATCGCCCGATTGCGGCCCTTGCGTGACATTTTTCGTTTACTCCCCAGTGTGACGGCGAAACTGCGTTGCGATAGTGCGTTCGTGGCGGGCGGCGCCCGTCTAGGCGGATTAAAGGGCGGCGGCAATTCCAGCGTCGGAGACATCTCCGGCGGTCGAAGACGAGAGCGATCCAATCTCGTAACTCATGGCGTGCGCCTTCAAAAGGCGCCGATGCGTCGCGCTAAGGCCGGCAACCCTTAATGCGGCGCCCCGGCGGCGCAGCGCTTTTTCAAGGACGAGAACGAGCCCCAAGAACGCGGCGTCGACGGCGCCGGCGCCTGAAAAGTCGAGGATGACATCGGACGTGCCTTTGCTGGCGGCGCGAAATGCGGCCCTGACCGGCGAAAGATCGCCGGCGCAAAGGTCGCCCGAAAGGCTGATGCAGACTCCGGCCGGCTTGTCTGAAACGGACGCGGCCGCCGGCAGCCCCTGCTTTGGTTGCGGCAGGAGCGCCGGCGCGAGCCGCGCCGCGACGAGCCCGGCGAGCGCCACGGCGTCGCCCCAATAGCGGCGCCAAAGCGAAGGCTCGGCGCCGATCCGCCACGCCCATTCAAGCCCCGCGCGCCGGAAGATCATTGGGGCGCGGACGATCGAGCCGGCGGTAAAATCAACGACAGCGCCGAGATGGGCGATGACGGGCGCTTTCAGCCGCTCGAGGTTGGCGTCGATCCACGCTTGCCCTTTGGCGGCGCCGAGCGCGACGATCAGGAAATCAGGCCTCGCGGCGTTTATGCGGTCTATGATGTCAGCCGAACCCATCGCCGCGACGTCGCCGAAGCCTGGATTGAATGACCCTGCGGCCTCAAGCCCCCGGTTTTCGCGCGCGAGCTCGGCGGCGGCCGCCTCCGCAGCGCCGTCGCGCCCGCCAAAAAAGAACACGCGGATCCGCCGGCCGGCGAACGACGGACGGCGCCGGAGAGCGTCGAAAATGTCAGAACCCGCGCAACGCTCGACGCCCTTCATGCCGAGCAGGCGCCCGATCGCGACGAGGGGTGCGCCATCAACGAAACTGAGATCTGCGTCGATCAGACGGCGCCGCTCTTCCCCGTCCCGGGTCGCGCGCACAAGAAAATTGACGTTGGGCGTGACAAAAGCGAGGCGCTCGCCATCCCGCGCCGCGCGCTCGATGGCGGCGACAGCGCCTTGCGCATTGATCCGGTCGATGGGTACGCCGAGCACCGACCAGACATCCCGGTCAAATTCATCGGTCCGGCGGAGCGGAGCGACGCGCGCCGGCACGGCAAGCTGCGCCGCCGAGGACTCCACCGATGCTTGCTGCGTCGCCACAAACTTCCTTTTGCGAAGCCTGCCAATCCCTGGCAGCCTTAACGAGACTTTAAATCGCGCCAGCACCTCAGCAAGGATCGCGCCAAGCAAGCGAGCCCACCGTCAGGGCTGCCAAGGGCAGCATCCTGAAAAACATGCCGATTTGGCTTGCTACGACCCATTCACCATAACAGGGCGGGCACGGGTTTGGCGACCGAATCCGGGCGCCATCGACGAATGGCAATGCTGCGCTGCAACAGGATTGGAGCGATCAATCGATTGCAGCGCTTGTCCGGAGTCACGGCGCTCGCCCCGCGCGAACCTGGGGAGAGGCTCACCCGCCAACGGCGAAATATTGGGCAACTGACCGATTTTCCGATGTTTTTCTGGATTTCCACGCGCAGAATATGGTTGACAGGATTGTTACGCCGCTGCAATGCTGTGTGCACTAGCGAAATCAACTCGCCTATCGGGGGTTGTCGTCGGTTGGTAGCAATTTGGGGTTGTGTGTGGTGAGGGTTCTTGTTTCGATCGCCGCAGTTCTGGTGGCGGTTTCGGGCACCGCTGGCGCGGTGACGATTGATTTCGCGCGGGAAGCCAATCTCGGGGGCGAACGCGGGGTGCTCGACGGGACGGTTCTCAACACGGCGAGGCTTGGCGGCATCAACCTCAGATTCAGCGCTGGCAAGGGCGCCGGCGCCTCGGATTTCGCCTATTTCAACGCCTATGAGGCGCCAACGAAGGGCTTCAAGGGCCGCTCGGGCGGCCTTGGTGTTTGCACCCATCTGACCGCAGCAGCGACGTGCGCCACCGTTAATGACGACGTCATCGACCATGGCGAGTATGTGCGCGTCGATTTCGTCGATTCGCCGTTCGAAGTCGCGCGCATGTCGTTCAACGGCCGCTTCGCCTCGAACGACGACTCTTCCCTGCTTGTGAAGATTACGACGGGCCTCGGCAGCGCGGTTTCGGCGGCGACCCTTTCTTTCGCCGCCGCGACGTCAACCAATTTCGGCGCGGTCGACTGGATCCAGTGGGATTTCATCAACGGCCAGCCCGTCGACGCGAAGTTCTTCGTCGCCTCATTGTCGAGCGTCGTCCCGGCGCCGGGAGCCATGGCGCTCCTTCTGTCTGGACTTGCCGGCCTTGGCTTTGCGTCTCGGCGGCGCCGCACGGCCTGACCGGCCCCCCCACCCGAAAACCTTTGTTAACGAAAGAGGCCCCCGATCGGGGGCCTCGCTCTTTTATCTTTGACGCCGGATCACCAAGGTCCTTATGGATGTCTGACCGGCCGGCGGCGGCGCCTATCTTGCTCGGTTCTTCGCGCATCAACCGCCTGGGCGGTTCTGCGCCCGGAGTCCGACGCCCATGAACGAAGAGTTCTCCCTCGAGGACGCGCTCATCATCCTGAAGCGCCGCCTTCTATATTTCGTGGCGCCGGTCCTCGTGCTGATCCCGGCAGGCGCGGTTGCGATCATGCTGCTGCCGCCGATTTACAAGGCGCAAGGAAAGATCCTGATCGAATCCCAGCAGATTCCGGTCGAATGGGTCCAGACGACCATCAACGCCTACGCCGAGGAGCGCATCCAGACGATCTCCCAGCGCGTCCTGACGCGCAACCGCCTGCTCGAGGTCGCGAACAAGTACGACCTCTTTCCAAAAGAACTCGGCCTCACCGAGAGCGCGAAGGTCGAGCGGATGCGCCAGGGCTTCAACGTCGGCATCATCTCCGCCTCGGGACCCAACAAGCGCAAGAAGAAGACCGGGAGCGACAATGCGATCGCGTTTACGGTCAGCTACTCCGACCGCTCGCCCGACAAGGCGTTCCAGGTCGCCAACGAGTTCATGACGCTCTTCCTCAGCGAGGACGTCCGCGCCCGTACGGAAGGGGCGTCGACGGCGACGGAGTTTTTTCGGCAGGAGACGCGGCGGCTCTCCGATCTCATCGACCAGACCGAAGACCGGATCGCCAAGTACAAGGCTGAGAATGCGGACGCCCTGCCCGAAAACCTCGACCTTCACCGCGATACGCTGATCCGCGCACAGGAAGAGCTCTCGCGCACGGAAGCCGCCGTAAAACTCGCCGAGGAAGAACTGACGGCGATCCAGAATCAGGTTGCGACCTATCTCGCCGGCGCCGGCGGCGCGCCCGGCCCCGCGCAGGAATTGCAGCGGCTGAAGGGCGTGCTCGCCGCGCTTCGCGCCGACAAGACCGATTCCCATCCGGACGTTAAGGCGGTCCGCGACCAAATCCGGGCGCTCGAACGCCAGATCGCGCCGAGCGCCGCGGTGCAGAAACTCCGCAACGACCTCGCCGCCGCGGACACCGCCTTGCGCGAGGCGCGCCGGGCGAACCCGGTAGACGAGGCGAAACTCGCTGAGCGCCGCGACGCCGCAGCGCAGGCGCGCGAGGCGTTGAGCGCGCAAATCGCCAAGGAGGCGGCCGCAGGCTCGGCCGATCTCGTGATGACGCAGATGCAAGGACGCATGGACACGACGGCGAGCCGGCTCACCGCCTATGAAGATCAGATCATCTCTCTCCGGAAAACGATCGCCGACATGCAGGACCGGATTGCGAGGACGCCGATCGTCGAGCGCGGCCTTTCGGCGCTGACACGCGATTACCAGAACCTCCGGAACGAGTACCAGACGCTGCGCGACAAGCAGTCCGCGGCGGTATTGTCGGCCAATCTCGAGGGCGAGCAGAAATCCGAGAAATTCACTATCCTCGAACCGGCGCAAAAGCCCGACAAGCCTACGAGCCCCAATCGCGGGCAGCTGATGATCCTGCTGCTCGCCGCCTCGCTCGGCGCCGGTTTGGCCTGCGCCGTGGCGGCGGAGCTTATCTTCGCGAGCCTGCGCGGACGGCGCCATCTGGAGGCGATCGCAAAGGAGCCGCCGATCGCCATCATTCCCTATATTGAAGCGCAGCGTGAACGCCGCATCGGCCTGCCGCGCTTCCTGCGGCCACGAGCCGCCTGACAGAAGCCGAATCGGAACCCCCGCGATGGATCGCATCAGAGACGCAGTGACAAAGGCCCGCCACGAACGCACGGCTGCGAAAGCGCCGGCGGCAGCAGGGCGCGCGCCGGGACCTCGGGCCCCGACGTCGGCGTCGCGGGCGACGGAAAACTTCCGCGAAGTCCGCTGCGATTTCGACCGCTTCGCCGAACACCGGATCATCTCTAACGAGCAGGATCCCGTGCTCAACGCTTACCGGGTTCTGCGCACGCGCGTGCTGCAGAAGATGGAGGACAACAACTGGCGCACGCTCGCCGTCGTCTCGCCTGGGTCAGGCGCCGGCAAGTCGGTGACCGCTATCAATCTCGGCATCGCCATCGGGTCGAAGGAAGGCTCGCGTGCGACAATCGTCGACCTCGATTTCTACCGCCCGCGCATCGCCCATTATCTAGGCATCTCCGATCCGCCGTCGATCCTCGACTATTTCGAGGGGTCGGCGACGCTCGCTGAAGTGACGCTGAAACCGGACTTGCCGGACGTCCTCGTCATCGCCAATGAGCGTGTGTCGCGCAAAGGCGCCGAGCATCTCACCTCGGCGAAGGCCGACGAACTGATCGCCCGCACGGTAAACGACTACGGATCGCGCATCGTCATTTTTGACATGTCGCCGATGCTAGGCTGCGACGACACCATCGCCTTCCTTCCGAAGGTCGACTGCGTTCTCCTCGTCGTCGCGAGCGGCCAATCGCGCGAGCCGGAGATCAAGGAGGCGATGCGCCTGCTCAGGGGCGTCAACGTCGTCGGCACCCTCCTTAACAAGGCGCCGCCGGAGGCCATGATCGGCGCGCAATATTACTGAGCCGGCGTCACGCCCTCCCCGCCAGCCGTCCGCGATGCCGCACCCTTGAAAAGGGAGTTCGGTAAACTATTTGATTTAAAAGTGTATAGCGATGGTCCCGGCGCCGCTGGCCGGCGTACCAGTCTTTAGGGCTGCCCGCTCATAAATCGGGCATGGGACCATTCCTATGAAGCTGTCGCCGTCTGTCCGAACAGCGATGCTGATTGTTGCAGCGACCGTTGTCTATTTCGGCGTCCGCACCGGAATGCGCGCCTTGGCGGTCGAGGAAAAAGCGCCGATCGAAGATCGCGCCCTCGCCGTCGTCGCGATGGAAATCGCCCCCGAAGCGAAGGCGAGCGTGCTGACGGTGCGCGGCCGGACCGAGGCCGACCAGAAAGTGATTGTGCGCGCGGACGCCTCGGGCGTCGTCGCCGCGACGCCGGTTCCCCTCGGGACGGCCGTCAAGACCGGGGATGTCCTTTGCCGCCTCGAGGTCGAGGCGCGCGACGCGACAAGGCGGGAGGCAGACGCGGCGCTGCGCAAGGCCGAAATCGATTATCAGGCCGCGGAGAAGCTCGCTGTGGAGGGATTCCGGTCTGAGGCGGGCCTTGCAGGCCTAAAGGCCGCGCGCGACCAGGCGCGCGCCAACGCCGATCGCGCCAGGATCGAGCTTGAAAAGACAGCCGTGCGGGCGCCTTTCGACGGCGTCTTCGACACGCGCGAGGCCAAGGTCGGCGACCTTCTGAAGCCGGGCGATGCTTGCGGCACCGTCGTCAGGCCCGATCCGTTCCTCGTCGTCGGCGCTGTTGCGGAAAAGGATGTTTCGCTGGTGAGAGCGGGCGATTCGGCGCGCGCGCAACTCGCCACCGGCGAGATCGTCGATGGCGTCGTGCGCTTTGTCGCCGCCGCCGCCGATCCGGCGACGCGCACCTTTTCTATCGAGATCGAAGTTCCGAACCCGGACGGAAGGCTGCGCGACGGCGTCACCGCAGACATCGTCATTCGCGGCGGCGCGCGCGACGCGCTGAAGGCGCCGCGGTCGGCGCTGACGCTCAACGATGACGGGCGCGTCGGCGTGCGCGTCATCGACAGTGAGAACCGGGCGCGTTTTCACGCTGTAAGCATCGTCGGCGAGGAAGCCGACGGGGTGTGGATCGCCGGCCTTGAGGGCGCGCAGCGCGTCATCGTCCGCGGGCAGGAATATGTGCGGGACGGCGAGACCGTCGTCGCCAGCACCGCGGCGGGCGGCGCGCCATGACCGCGCTCATTGACGCCGCCTTTTCGCGCATTCGCGTCGTTCTGACCGCGCTTGTGGTGGTCCTGATTTTCGGCGCTGTTTCTTACGTCAACATTCCGCGCGAGGCAGAGCCGGACATTCCGGCGCCTTTCGTCCTCGTCACCATGCCCCTGCCCGGCGTCTCACCCGAGGACGGCGAGCGCCTGCTCGTGCGCCCGACGGAGCTAGAACTACAGTCGGTCGAAGGCCTCGTTCAAATGGACAGCCTGGCCTATGACGGCGCAGCGCAGATCATCCTTGAATTTTCGACGACGATCGAAGTCGACCAGGCTGTCCTCGACGTGCGCGAAGCGGTCAGCCGGGCGAAGGCCAAATACCCGGCGAGCGCTGAGGAGCCTATCGTCACCGAATTCAATCTCCAGAACGAATATCCGATTCTGACGACTATCATTTACGGCGACGCGCCGGAGCGCGCGATCTACCGCGTCGCAAAACGCCTTGAAGACCAGCTGCGCAGCGTCAGCGGCGTGCTCGAGGCGCGCCTCACCGGCGCGCGCGACGAACTGCTCGAAGTCATCGTCCGTCCTGAGACGTTGCAGTCCTACGGCCTGACCCCCGCTGAGGTCGTGCGCGCGGTGACCGCCAACAACCAGCTCGTCACGGCGGGCGCGGTCGATTTCTCGGACGGCCGATTTCAGGTGAAGGCGCCGGGGCTCATCAAGACCGCCGGCGATGTGCGCGACATTCCGGTCAGGGTCAATGGCGACCGCGTCGTGACCGTCGGGGACCTCGCCGAGGTGCGGCGCACCTTCGTCGACCGTCAGGGCTACGCGCTTTTCAACGGCCGGCCCGCGATCGGCGTTGAGATCACCAAACGCGCCGGCGCCAACATCGTCGAAACGATCGAGGCGGCGCGCAAGATCGTCGAGGACGACGCGAAATTCCGGCCGGCGTCCATCAGACACGCCTTCCTGCGCGACGCTTCGGTCACCGTGCGCGACAATCTTTCGGGCCTCACCTCTTCGGTGCTGACGGCCGTCTTCCTCGTCATGATCGTCATCGTCGCCGCGCTCGGCCTCAGGTCGGCGATGATGGTCGGCGTCGCAATCCCGACCTCGTTCCTGATGAGCTTCCTGTTCCTCGCCGCGTCCGGCTACACGCTGAACCTGATGGTGATGTTCGGCCTCATTCTCGCGGTCGGCATGCTCGTCGACAATGCGATCGTCATCGTCGAATACGCCGATCGCCGGATGGCGGAGGGGGCCGCGCGGCGCGAGGCCTATTACGAGGCCGCCAAGCGCATGTTTTGGCCGGTCGCAACGTCGACGGCGACGACGCTCGCCGCCTTCGTGCCGTTTCTTTTCTGGAACGACCTCGCCGGCGAGTTCATGAAATACCTGCCGATCACGCTGATCTTCGTGCTTTCGTCCTCGCTCGTCGTCGCGCTTTTCTTCCTGCCGGCGATCGGCGCCGTCGCGAGCGTGCCGCGCCTCTTCAAGCGGCGCTTCAATATCAAGGGCAAGACCGGCGGCGAGGCGCGGATCGACAGCGACGACGTCGATCCGATGACGCTCGGCGGCTCGCTCGGACGGTATGCGCAATTCCTGAAATCGGCGATCGAGAAGCCGCTGCTTGCGGCCTTCGCCGCCACGGCGATCCTTCTCGTCTGCTGGAACGAGTTCCGGATGGCCTCGCCGGACGTCGAGTTCTTCCTTCAGAACGACAGCGACGAGATCAATGTGCTCGTACTCGGCCGCGGCAACATGTCGGCGGCGGAAAAATTCGAGGCGGTCAAGGAAGTCGCGCGCCGCATCGAGGGCCACGAGGCGATCGAAAGCCTCTACCTCCAGACGGGTCCCGGCCTGGCGCGGTCGAACAACATGCCGGCCGAGACGATCGGCAATGTCGGCGTCAATCTCATCCCCTACTCGCAGCGAGAGAACTCGCGCGTGCTGGTTGAGAAATACCGCACCATGATCGGCGTCGTGCCCGGCGTCGTCGTCGAAGTACGCCAGCGCGAGGGCGGCCCGCCGATCGGCAAGGACGTCGAAGTCGAGATATCGGGCGCAAGCTTCGACGCGATGGTCGCGGCCGCGCGCAAGGCGCGCGCGTTCACCGAGACTGACACCGTCGTCGTCAACGGGCAGGAAGTCCCGACCTACATGGACCAGGAGGACTCGCTGCCCCTGCCCGGCATCGAATGGTCGATGGAGATCGACCGCGCGCTCGCCGGCCGTTACGGCCTCTCGGTGCAGGAAGCAGGCGGCATGCTGCAACTCGTCACCGACGGGCTTCTTGTCGACAAGTACCGTCCGGACGACGCCGACGAGGAAGTCGACATCCGCGTCCGCTTTCCCGAGGAAGACCGGTCGATCCTTGCGCTCGACAGGATCGGGGTCGCCACGCCGGGCGGCGCCGTGCCGCTTTCAAACTTCGTCAAGCGCGAGGCGCGCCCGCAGGTCGATCGCGTCGTCCGGCGCGACGGCCGGCGCGTCATCGACGTGAAAGCGAACGGCAACACGCGCGTCAGCGGCCACCCCGTCAGCCAGGACGTCGCCATCGACGAAATGAAATCGTGGCTGCAGTCGGGCGCGCTCGGCGAGGATATCGACTGGATCATTCGCGGCGCCGACGAGGAGACCAACGCTGCGGCTCAGTTCTTCATCGGCGCGATGGCGGCTGCGCTCTTCATGATCGCGATGATCCTGCTGCTGCAGTTCAACAATTTCTATCATGCGGCGCTGACGCTGTCGGCGGTCTTCTTCTCGGTGTTCGGCGTCCTGCTAGGCATCGCGCTCAGCGGCCAGTATCTCAGCGTCATCATGACCGGCGTCGGAATCGTCGCGCTTGCGGGCATTGTCGTCAACAACAACATCATCTTCATCGACACCTACCAGCATCTGCGCCGAAAGGGCCTTCCGGCGCGCGATGCAGCCTTGCGCACGGCTGTGCAGCGGGTGCGCCCCGTGCTGCTGACAACCGGAACGACGGTGCTCGGCCTCCTGCCGATGGTGTTCGAACTGAACGTCGACTTCATCAATGGTTCGATTTCGCGGGGCTCGACGACGTCGGACTGGTGGGTGCTGCTGTCGTCGGCGGTCGTCTACGGCCTCCTCTTCTCGACGTTCCTGACGCTCGTGCTGACGCCGGTCCTGCTCGCCGCGCCGGCGGTCGTCGGCGCGCGCGCGCCGGCCGCGATCGAGCGGATCAGGATTTTCGTGCGCAAAGCGCTGGGCAAGCGGGAAGGCCCACCCCCACCGCCGGCGAACGACGACGCGCGCCCTTGGCCGCAGGCGGCGGAATAGATCAGGCGAACGATTTTTCCGCGGCGAGCTTCGGCTCGACGAAAGCGTCGAAGGCCGCCCAGTACTGGTTCCGGATTTCGTCGCGTTCCATCATGATCTCATGGAGCGCGCCCTTGATCGTAATCACCTCGATGAGCGGCGATCTTTTCGCAAGCCAGAGGTGATCGCTCGATCGCACCAGCTGGTCGTTCTCCGCCGAAACGATCAGCACAGGGACTTTCAAGTCCGCAAAGCGGTTCTTGCGATGGAGATCGTCCATCGCCTCAGTCGCCGCCCTGATCCAGCCATAGGTCGGCTCACGAAGCGCCGCGTTGGGCGCGGCCGACTGCAGGTCCTGAAAGCGGCGATGGCGAACGGGATCGGAGGTGAGGACATTGCCCTCGAACTCCATCGAATATTCCTTGACGCCCGGGATGGCCCTGCGAGACAAACCGAAGCGCGTCGCCGCCTCGCCGAGCAGCCTGACGCCGAGGCGCTTTAGCGGCTCATCGAAGAGCGCCGTCATCGGCGCACACAAGACGGCGCAGCGCCAGAGATCATCGCCGTCCGCAAGCATCTGCAGCGCCGGCGCCCCGCCCATCGAATGGGTCATCAGGACATAGGGGCCGGCGAAGCGCTTTTTCACAATCTCATCGACGAAGCGGCGCAGGTCGGAGCGGAAGACGCCGAAGTCGCGAATGTGGCCTTTCTCCCGTTCGGGGAGCAGGCGCTCTGAAAGCCCTTGCCCGCGCCAGTCCATCGTGGCGACCGAGAATCCCCGCCGGCGCAGATCTTCGATGACCTCGAAATATTTTTCGATGAATTCCGAGCGGCCGGCCATCAGTACGGCGGTCGCGCGATGGTTCGGCGCCGGAAACAGCGCGGCGCGCAGATAGCCGCCATCGGCGCCCGCGAAGTCGATCGCTTCAGCGCCTGCAGGAACGGGGTTTGAGGGTATGCGGATGAAGTCGGCTATGTCGGACTCTCCAAGATAAGGCGCGCCATGACGCTCATGTCGCCGCTGATCTTGAGCCGCCCGGACAGATAGGCGCTTTCAAGCGCACGCCCGCCTTCGAATATGCGGGCGAGCGTGTCGGGCGAGGCGCACCAGGTTGCGGCCGGCGAGGCGCCGGACGGCGCCGCCGCCAGTATCGCGCACCGCTCGCCGCGGCCGTCGATGAAAAAGGCCGGCGATCCTTCGGGAGCAATCTCCAGCACGGCGCCAAAGCCGCGCCGAAAGGCGCCAGCCGCCGTTCTCACCAGGGTGTCGGCGCCCGTCACGATTTCGGCTTGACGAATTTCAGCGTCATGCGGTCGCTCTCGCCGATCGCATCATATTTGGCGCGATCGAAGCCGGGATCCTCCTGACCGGGCGACTCCGAAGAGCGGCGCACCGGCGGCAGCGTCCAGACGCCGAAAGGATGATCCTTCGTGTCCTTGGGGTTGGCGTTGATTTCAGACGCCTCGACGAAAACGAAGCCCGCCCCTTCAGCAAGCGCCTTGACCGTAGAGGTCTTGACGTAGCCAGAGGAAATGTCGGCGCCGGCGTCTTCATTCGCACGATGCTCGACGACGCCGAGCACGCCGCCCGGCTTCAACGCCCGGTAGAAAGCCTTGAAGTTCGCGTCAGCATCACCCGCGCTCATCCAGTTATGGACGTTGCGGAAAGTCAGGACGACGTCGGCCGTTCCGGGCGGCGCGATGTCGGCTCCCTCGGCGAGCGAGGTCACGCGCACCTCGCCGTAAAGGCTGGCGTCCGCATAGGCGTCCTTGAATTTCTGCACCGCTTCGGCCGCGCGTTCGCTGGAAGTCGGGTCGCGGTGCGCGGCGTAGTAGACGCCGCCGCCGCTGCGAAGATAGGGCGCGAGGATTTTCGTGTACCAGCCGCCGCCCGGCCAGACCTCGACGACCGTCATGTCAGGGGCGACGCCAAAGAACGCGAGAGTTTCCTTCGGGTGGCGCCAGGCGTCGCGCGCCTTCTCCTCCGGCGTGCGATGATCGCCAGCGATCGCGGCGTCGAGAAGGGCGCCGGCGTCAGGCTTGACGGCGGCGGACGTCGTCGCGGCCGCTTCCGGGGCGCGCTCGGCGCAGCCGGCGATCAAGGCAATGACTGCGGCGGCGTAAATGGCTTTCATGAATGGCCCTCCCGGTTATTGCGCCGGAAGGCTCTAGCATGCGCTGACCCCTGCGTGAAAACCGCCCTCGCGCCCTCTTGAACGGAAAAATTCAGCGCCTATTTCCCGATTGCCGGACGCCTCTTGAGGGTCCGGTTCGGAGCCGGTCCAATCGCATTGAGGACCGTTCCGGCGACCCTTGCTTGTTCAAGAAGGAGACACTCCATGCGCAGCTATGACCTCACCCCGCTTTACCGCACCACCGTCGGTTTCGACCGGATGTTCGACCTCCTCGACGGCGTGTCGAAATCAGAGAGCGCGGGCTATCCCCCCTACAATATCGAGCGCGTCGACGAAGACCGCTATCGCATCACGCTCGCCGTCGCCGGCTTCGGCGAACGCGACCTCGAGATCGAGGTTCACGAGAACACCCTCAAAGTGACGGGCCAGCGCCCCGAAACCGATGAAGGCCGCACCTTCCTTCATCAAGGCATCGCCGGTCGCTCGTTCGAACGCCGCTTCCAGCTGGCTGATCATGTGAAGATCGTCGGCGCGAGCCTTGTCAACGGGCTTCTCAATATCGAACTGCGCCGCGAGATCCCGGAAGCGAAAAAGCCTCGCAAGATCGAAATCAATTCGAACGGCGCCAGCGTCGAAGTGTTGAAAGCCTCGAACGCGGCTTAACAGACGAGAGCCCCCGCGCGTCGTCCCGCCCCCTCCGGACGATGCGCCAGACGAGACGCCCGCCCACCCCTCCCGGGCGGGCGTTTCGGCGTTCAGCCTTCGATGAGCGCCCGCGCCTTTTCGTAGATCTCGGCATTTGCTGCGAGCACCGAGCCCGCATGCATCGGGTTTGGGCCGCCGCCGATCTCGGCGACACGGCCGCCCGCCTCGCGCACGAGGAGAATGCCGGCGCCGACATCCCAGGGATTGAGATCGCGTTCCCAATAGGCGTCGAAGCGACCCGCCGCGACGAAAGCGAGATCGAGCGCCGCCGAGCCGAAACGCCGCACGCCAGCCGTCTCGGCGAGCACGCGATCGACTTCCTTCAACGAGCGCTCGCGTCCGGGGCGCCCCTTGAACGGCAGGCCAGTCGCGAACACGCAATCCTCAAGCAATTTGCGGCCCGACACGCGCAAGCGCTTGTCGTTGAGCCAGGCGCCTTCGCCCTTCTCAGCCCAAAAGAGTTCGTCCGACGCCGGGTTGTAGATGACGCCGGCATGCGGCTGCCGGTCACGTTCAAGGCAGATCGAGATCGCGAATTGCGGCAGGCCGTGAAGGAAATTCGTCGTACCGTCGAGAGGATCGACGACCCAGCGGTTCGAATTGTCAGCGCCCTCGATTTCGCCGCGCTCCTCCATCAGGAAGCCGTATTTCGGGCGGCCTTTCGACAGCTCCTCGAACAGGACCTGCTCGGCGCGATGGTCAGCAGCCGAGACGAAGTCCGCCGCACCCTTCTTGGTGGCGACAAGGCCGTCCAGCTCGCCGAAATCGCGTGAAAGGCCGCGCGCCGCCTTGCGGGCGGCGTTGATCATCACGGTCACGAGGGGCGAGGCGTGCTGCATCTGTCGGTCCGGGCGCTTCTGGAAAGGCCGCGCACCATAGCGGCGGCGCCCTCCGTTGCAAGGGGCGCCTTCGGTCGAGGATTCACCCGATATTTCAGGCTTTTGCCTAGTCTCTCCGGATTGCGCTAGGGAAAGCGACGGGGAGACCGGGACAGCGCCGTGGACGAGGACAAGCGCCAGAACGCCGTCGCAGGCGCGCCGCAGGTCTCGCTGACTGCGCGGGTCGCGCGCGGCGCGGGATTCATCGTCGCCGGCCGCGGCGTGATGGGCCTCCTCGGCTTTCTCAACACCGTCATCGTCGCCCGCTTGCTGCTGCCGGAAGATTTCGGCGTCGTCGCGATCGGACTCGGGGCGATGCAGATCCTGACGAACGTCTCCGACATCGGCGTCAGCCACGCGGTGATAAAGTTCCGTGACGCCGACACGGTGGACCTCGACACGCTTTTCACGCTGTCGTTGATCCGTGGACTGATGATCGCCGTCCTGCTCGTCGCGGCCGCCCCGGCGGCGGCGGCTTTCTACGGCGACGCCCGCGTCTTCTGGGTTTTCTGCGGCGCGGCGCTCTATCCGCTGTTCACCGGAGCGGTGAATCCGCGGTTCTTCGAATTCGAGCGCGATCTCGACTATTCCAAGGAATTCATCGCAACGGTTATCTTCAAGCTCGCCGGCGTCGCCGTCTCGATCGCGGTCGCAGTGATCTATCGCAGCTATTGGGCGATGATCCTCGGCCTCGCCGTGAACGGCTTCGTGCAGATGCTTTTGTCCTACCTCATGCGCCCGCACCGGCCGCGCGTGACCTTCGCTTCGTTTCGCAAGGTGTTCGGCTTTTCGGGCTGGCTGACGGGGGTCGGCGTGATGTCGGCGCTCAACAACAAGCTGGACGCGCTGATTCTCGCGCGCGCGACCGGCGTCGGCGGGGCCGGGCATTACTTCATGGGCATACAGCTCGCTGAACTGCCGACGCGCGAAATCGCGTTCCCGGCCTCACGCGCCATATATCCGGGCCTTTCAGAACTGCAGGACGATCCCGCCCGCGCTCGCGACGCCTATCTGAGGGGCGTCGAGGCGCTCGCCGCGATCGCCATGCCGGCCGCGATCGGATTTGCGCTGATCGCGCGCGACCTCATTCCCTTCCTGCTCGGCGACCACTGGAACGAGGCGATACCGGTCGTAGAGATCATCACGCCCGTCATGGGCGCGCAAATGCCCTATCTGGCGACGCAGTTCTACGCGATGGCTCTTGGCGCGACACGGCTCGTCTTCTTCCGCGAATGCGCCTTTTTCCTGATCCGGACGCCGGTCTTCATTGCGGCGACGATCGCCTACGGGCTCAAGGGCGCGGCGATCGCGATCGGCGGCTGCGGCATATTCTACATCGCGCTCAATCTGACGCTTTACGCGCGCGTGTCCGGCGACGGGCCGATGCGACCGTTCTGGCGCGCGCGGCGGTCGTTTCTGGCCGCTTTAGCGATGGCGGCCGTCGTCCTGTCATTCCGCGTCACCGGCCTCCTCGATCCAACAGCGCCCCTTCTTCGGATCGTCACCGAGATCGCCGCCGGCGCGATGGTCTATCTCGCCGTTCACGCCGGACTTTGGCGAGTCGAGGGGCGGCCTGACGGCGTCGAACGGTCGATCCTCGCGCTCGGCGCGCCCGCCCTGCGACGCCTCGCCCGGCGATAAGGGCTGCGATACTGCAGCGCGCGCCTTGCGGGGCGGGTTTCCTCGGCTAGAAAGAAAAAAGCCCCGAAGGAATCGCCCGCTCATGACGCTGCCCCCCCTAACGTCGGAGATGATCGCTGCAAGTGCCTTCAAGATCTTGATGAGCGACCCGGCGTTCAAGGTCGGGCAGGCGACGATCCGCGGGATCGACTATCGAGTGTTTGAAAATGCGCCGGATAATTTCCGGGGGATCTTCGCGCTCGGCGCCCGTCATGGCGAGCGGGACTTCATCTATTTCGACCATGAGACCTGGTCCTATGCAAAGTTGTGGTCGGAAGCCGGCCGGTTCGCGATCGCGCTGAAGGACGGCCTCGGCGTGAAGCAAGGCGACCGGGTCGTCCTCGCTATGCGCAACTATCCCGAATGGTGCGCGGCCTTTTTCGCGATCATCTCGATCGGCGCCGTCGTCGTGCCCTTGAACGCCTGGTGGAAAACGGAGGAGCTGCGCTACGCGCTGAAGGATTGCGGCGCGAAACTCGTCATCGCCGACGACAAGCGGCTCGACCTGATGGCGCCTATCAAGGACGAACTGGAGCTGAAATTCATCGCCGTGCGCGCCGAGCGCCGATTCGCCGAGCATCGCTGGAGCGATCTCGTCGCGCGCGCCAATCGCGACACGATGCCCGACGCTGACATAGGTCCTGAAGACGACTACGCGATTTACTACACCTCAGGATCGACGGGCAATCCGAAAGGCGTCCTCCTTACCCATCGCGGCGGCATTTCGACGATCATGTCTTGGATGCTGATCCTTGCTTCGATCACCGACGCCAACGGCGGCAAGCCGCTGCATGGCGACAATCCCGGCGTCGTGCTCGGCATTCCCCTGTTCCATGTGACCGGCAGTCACGCGATTTTCCTGATGTCGTGGATTATCGGCCGACGCATGGCGATGCTTTATCGCTGGGACGCGCGTGAGGCCGTCGAGGTCATCAACAGGCACAAGCTCACCAATTTTGTCGGCGTGCCTAGCCAGTCTTACGAGCTGATCGAGGCGGCTGGATCGACCGTCATGCCGACGCTCATCGACATCGGCTCTGGCGGCGCCAAGCGCCCGCCCGACCAGGTGATGAAGCTGAAGGAAAAATTTCCGAACGCCAATCCTTCCTCCGGCTACGGCCTCACCGAGACGAACGCGTCGGGATGCGTCATCTCGCTACGAGATTACCAGCAGCGCCCGGATTCGACGGGCCGCGCGTTGCCACCGCTTTGCGACATCAAGATCGTCGGCGATAACGGCGACTGCCCGACGGGCGAGGTCGGCGAAATCTGGATCAGAACGCCGGCGAATTTCCGCGGCTACCTCAATCTTCCCGAAGAGACCGCAAAGGCGCTGACCCCCGACGGCTGGTTCCGCACGGGCGATCTCGGCCGGCTCGACGAGGCGGGATTCCTATATATCGTCGATCGTCTGAAGGACCTCATCATCCGCGGCGGGGAAAACATATCCTGCCTCGAGGTCGAGGCGCGGGCCTACCAGCACCCAGCCGTCGCTCAGGCCCTCGTCTTTTCGGTGCCGGATGAGGTCCTCAACGAGCGGGTCGGCATGGTCGTTTACCCGCGCGAAGGCGTTTATTTCGACCCGCAGGAGATACGCGATTTCATGGCTCACGAACTCGCCGGGTTCAAATGCCCAGAGCGGATCTGGATTTCACCCCAGCCCCTCCCGAAGCTCGGCACCGAGAAGTTTGACAAGCAGACGATCCGCCGCATCGCGCTCCAGCATCCGCCCGCGTGGAAAGCGTGATCCCCACTGCCAAAGCATGTTGCGGCGCCGGCGCCGACGCGTATTGATCCCGTTGATCGCACAAGGAGCGTTCGATGACCGACCTCGAAACCTTTCGCAAGGAAACCCGCAGCTGGCTTGAAGGCAACTGCCCCCCCGAAATGCGCGACGGCGCAGCGGGCGAAGAGAACATTTGCTGGGGCGGGCGCCAGTGGAAATTCAGATCGGCGGCGCAGAAGACCTGGCTCGACCGGATGGCCGCGAAGGGCTGGACCGTCCCAGCCTGGCCGAAAGAGTATGGCGGCGGCAGTCTCGACAAGGAGGAAGTGAAAATCCTCAAGGACGAGATGCGGAAGCTCAAGTGCCGCTCGCCGCTTGAAAGCTTCGGCATCTGGATGCTGGGACCGGCGCTGTTGAAGTACGGCACGCACGAGCAGAAGGCGATGTTCCTGCCGCCCATCACTCGCGGGGAGATTCGCTGGTGCCAGGGCTATTCCGAACCGAACGCCGGCTCCGACCTCGCGAGCCTTGCGACGAAGTGCGAGGACAAGGGCGACCACTGGCTCGTCAACGGGCAGAAGATCTGGACGTCCTATGCGGACGAAAGCGACTGGATTTTCGTCCTGGTGCGGACGGACGCCAAGGCCGCCAAGCATGACGGCATCAGCTTCATCCTCATCGACATGGCATCGCCGGGCGTTTCGACGAAGCCGATCAAACTGATCTCCGGCAAGTCGCCCTTCTGCGAGACATTCTTCGAAAATGTGAAAGTTCCAAAGGAACACGCGCCCGGCGTCAATGCGATCGTCGGCGTGATCAACCGCGGCTGGGACGTCGCCAAATATCTTCTGACGCACGAGCGCGAGATGATCGGCGCCGGCGGCGGCGGACTGCTCGGCGGGCGCGGCATCGGCGAGATGGCGGCCCATTATGTCGGCGTCGATGAGAAGGGCCGGCTCTCCGACCCGATGCTGCGCGCCAAGGTCGCCTCGGCCGAGGTCGACGGCTGGGCGTTCCTCCTCACGATGGAGCGCCTCAAGGACGAGGCGAAGGCCGGCCAGGGCATGGGCGCGAAGTCGTCGATGCTCAAATATTACGGCACCGAGTTCAACAAGCGCCGCTTCGAGCTTTTCATGGACGCCGCGGGCTCAGACGGTCTTGAATGGGAGGGTGCGCGTTCCGAAGACGGCAAGCTCGCCAAGAACTGGCTGCGCACCAAAGCGAATTCGATCGAGGGCGGCACCTCGGAAGTGCAGCTCAACATCATTGCAAAACGCGTCCTTGAACTGCCGGACGCCTGAGGTCACGCCATGCCCCTCATCCTTACCGAAGAACAGGAAATGCTCAAAGAATCCGCGCGCGGATTCCTTGACGAGAAAGCGCCCGTCGCGGCGCTCCGCAAGCTGCGCGACGAGAAGTCGGAAGACGGTTTTTCCCGCGCGCTGTGGAAGGAAATGGCGGAGATGGGCTGGGCCGGCATCCTCGTCGATGAGGCCCATGGCGGATCGGGCTTCGGATTTGTCGGCGCCGGCGTCCTCGCCGAAGAGATGGGCCGCACGCTGACGGCCTCGCCGTTTCTGTCGACCTCCGTTCTCGCCGCGACCGCGCTCAACAAGTTCGCCAGCGGCGCCCAGCGCGAGGAATATCTGCCGAAGATCGCCGCCGGGGCCGTCGTGATGGCGCTTGCGGTCGACGAGGGCAGGAAGCACGGGCCCGCCGCCATCGCGATGAAGGCGGAAAAATCCGGCAACGGATTCAAGCTGTCAGGCTCGAAGACCTTCGTCGCCGACGGCCACGTTGCGGACAAGGTGATCGTCGCGGCGCGGACAGGCGGCGCCGCCGGCGAGGAAGCGGGCCTCTCGCTCTTCCTCGTCGACGCGAAGGCCAAGGGCGTCAGCGCCGAGCGGACGGCGATGGTCGACAGCCGGAACGCCGCGCGCTTCAATTTCGAGAACGTCGCCGTCACCGGCGAGGACGTCATCGGCGAGATCGACAATGGCTGGCAGGCGCTCGAGGGCGTTCTTTCCGCCGGGCGCGCAGGTCTCGCCGCGGAGCTTTCCGGCGCGGCGCAGGCCGCCTTTGCGATGACGACCGACTATCTCAAGCAGAGGACGCAGTTCGGCAAGGTCATCGGGTCATTCCAGGCCCTTCAGCACCGCGCCGCGCACCTTTATTGCGAGATCGAGCTGGTGAAATCGGTGACGCTGAAGGCCTTGCAGGATCTCGACAACGCCTTCGGCATGGCGAGCGTCACCTGTTCGCTCGCCAAAGCGAAAGCGGGCGAGGTCGCCAAGCTCGCCAGCCAGGAGGCGATCCAGATGCATGGCGGCATCGGCATGACCGACGAGTATGACGTCGGCCTCTACATGAAACGCATTCGCGTCGCGCAGGAGATGTTCGGCGACACGGCCTACCATTCGGACCGCATTGCGCGGCTTCGCGGCTATTGAGGAGAGCGCCATGAAGGCGGTGAAGAAAGAAGACATCAAGAACTACATCGGCAAGGAGACCGGCATTTCCGACTGGTCGACGGTCGACCAGAACCGCATCAACATCTTCGCGGACGTGACGGAGGACCACCAGTTCATCCACGTCGACCCGAAGGCGGCTGCGAAGACGCCCTTCGGCGGAACGATCGCGCACGGCTTCCTGTCTCTGTCGATGCTGTCGCACCTTGCGAAAAATTCGCTCCTCGTGCTCGAGGGCGTGAAGATGGGCGTCAATTACGGCTTCGACAAAGTACGCTTCATGGCGCCGGTGAAGTCCGGCAAGCGCATCCGCGGCCATTTCACGCTGATGAGCGCCGAGGAAAAGGCGCCGAACCAGTGGCAGTTCAAATACGCAGTGAAAGTCGAGATCGAAGGCGAGGACAAGCCCGCTCTGATGGCTGAGTGGCTGACCATGCAGTTCGTATGAGGCGCTGATGTCTGATCATGTCGCGGAGATAGTCTGGACGCGTCAGACCGAAAATTTCGCCTACGACGCCTATAACCGCGCGCATGAATGGCGCTTCGACGGCGGAGTCGTCGTGCCGGGCTCGTCTGCGCCTGGCTACAAGGGCGAGCCCGAGCGTGTCGACCCGGAAGAAGCGTTCGTCGCCGCGCTTTCAAGCTGCCATATGCTTACCTTTCTCGCGATCGCTGCGAAAAAGAAGCTTGTCGTCGACGCCTATGAAGACCGCGCCGTCGGACGCCTCGACAAGAATGCGAACGGCAAGCTCGCGGTGACAAGCGTCGACCTCAATCCGAAGGTCACCTTCGCGCCGGGCGTTGCGGTCGACGCCGCGACCTTGAAGAAGATGCATCACGACGCGCATGAGAATTGCTTCATCGCGCAATCGGTCAAAACGCTCGTCATTGTTCATTCGAAGTAGGGAGCAGACCCTTGTCCATCAGGTTCGACAGCAAGGTCGCCATCGTCACCGGCGCCGGCAACGGCCTTGGCCGCTCTCATGCCCTCGCGCTCGCGGCGCGCGGGGCGAAGGTCGTCGTCAACGATCTCGGCGGCGCGCGCGACGGCACGGGATCGTCGCTCTCGGCGGCCGAAACGGTCGTCGAGGAAATCCTGAAAGGCGGCGGCGAAGCGATCGCCGACGGCGCGAACGTGACGAAGGACGCGGACGTCGCAGCGATGGTCGAGACCGCGATGAAAAAATGGGGCCGGGTCGACATCCTCGTCAACAACGCGGGGATCCTGCGCGACAAAACCTTCGCCAAGATGGAGATGGCGGATTTCCGCCTTGTCATCGACGTCCATCTCGTCGGAACGGCTGTGTGCACCAAGGCGGTGTGGGAGATCATGCGCCAGCAGAATTACGGCCGCATCGTCTGCACCTCCTCGCCGTCGGGCCTATACGGCATTTTCGGGCAGGCGAACTACGGCGCGGCGAAAGCCGGCATGATCGGCTTCATGAACGCGCTGCATCTTGAAGGCGGAAAATATAACATCCGCGTCAACCTGCTCTCGCCCTCGGCGCGCACACGCATGACGGAAGACATCGGCATTCCTGAAGCCCTCCTCGCGCAGATGACACCGGAGGCGATTACAGCGGGGCTGCTTTATCTCGTGAGCGAGGACGCGCCCTCTCGCGCGATCTTGTCTTGCGCGGCCGGCGGCTATGCGCGAGCCTATGTCGCCGAGACCGAGGG
>FRDC01000411.1_pt1 | contig 67996 bp, 85 predicted proteins | sample 1106171 | NCBI WGS metagenome assembly FRDC01 (sample SAMEA3930566, study PRJEB13176) | freshwater metagenome | biome: Drinking water system; feature: drinking water; material: water | place: Singapore | collected 2014-12-20 | reverse complement strand
CGCGGCGACGGGATGTGCGCTCGTCATCGTCGCGACGACGGGAGGGCCGGCGGTCATCGTCGTCATCCCGCCGCCTGCGCGGTGCGTCGTCATCACCAAAGAGCGCAGCGACTTCATCCGGAGACCGCCATTCGAGTGTGTCGGGAAGCGGGTGCTCTTCGACGAAGTCCAGCCACTTGTCGGGAACACTGCTCGGACGCTTCGCGAGCTGGACGCCGGTATATTTCGTCTTGATGCCGTCGCCCTCTCGGTCGAAATAGATGTCGTAGCCGTCGTCCGGGTGATCGATGGTGTAGATCTCGCCGCTGCGACGATCCTTGCTGACCTTGGCGATGTCGCGATCGACGGTCCAGCTCATCGGCCAGATCTGCGGGCCCTTGTCCTCCTCCTTCATGTCGACCATCCAGACCGCCACCCGCTTGCGCGGAAGCATCTCCTTGACGAGATCCTCATCGCCGCGGCGATCCGCCTCCTTCGCCGCATCGCACACGCGACATGCGTGAAACTTACCGGTCTTCGGATCCGGCATCTTCTGCGTGCAGAGCACCGTCGCATCATCTGCGCCGACACGATAGTGGACCCAGACATCCAGGCCGTAATGCGCCGCATCCTCCCAGGTCGGCGGCAGGATGCGAATCCAGTTGTCACCCTTCTTCGGTGTCCACACCGGGAAATCGGCGAGGATGAAGCCTTCGAAGTCGTTCGACTTCTGATTCGCACGCTTGTCGATCGCGGATGCGTCGCGCCGCTGGTATTTGAACGCCATAGTCACATTCCTTCCTTGTTGAGATGGTGGTAGTGGTCCCGCTGCGATTTATAGATCGCAGCGGAAATGATCCGCGCGAGCACGTAGCAGTATGCGGGTGCGCACGCGACTACGCCAAGCACATCAAGAAAAGTCATGATGATTCCTTGATCGGTTCCCGCCGCTTGCGCAGGGCGTTACGCACGCTGTCGCGCTGCTCGGGCGTGTACGTCGTGCGCGGCGCCATGTAGCCCGATGCCGTCAGCTCAGCGATGCGCTTGAGGCTGGAGCCCTTCGCCATCATGGATCCGAAGAGCGTCTGCCAGAGCTGCGCGGAAAACTTCATGTCAGCCACGTCCTCCGCAGCTTTCAGCGGACCCTGCTCGAACGGAGCCTCCGCCTTGATCTGCGTCTCGGGAGGCTTACGGCCTTCGCCTTCGCGTAGCTCAGCGGATGCCTTGACGATAGCGAGATCGTAGAGCGCGACAGCGTCATCTCGTGCCGCGATCACACGCGCGAGAAACTCGCCGACCTCTTGGAGCACCGCGGGATGCTTCTCCAGCTCCTCGCCGATCTCAGCACTGTTGATCGACAGACTTGCTTTGAGTCTGTCGTAGTCACGCTGCTTGTAGATTTCCACGGCGATCTCCTTGTGCTACCCACCCCATACCATTCGACCGATTGCTGCGAGAAACGCTGCACGTCGATCGAATGTGCTTGCGGGATAGACCAGCGCATCAAGCAGAGTCCACACACGCTGCGCTTTCGCAGCGGACTTCTCCTTGGTCATGACGACGCCGAGATAGCGACCGACCGGAACGGCTCCCTGGTCGAGATCCTCGTCGTTCAGCTTGGCGAGTAGCGGCTGAACCTTGTCCCATGCAGCGCCGCCGATCAGCGCACGACAGAGATCGATCAGCGGACCCTCATCGCTGGACTGCAGCCGCAGCGCGCGTTCGACTTCCTCGCGCGACTCCATGTCATGGACGGACTGGAGCATGGTCAGGCCGAGGCGCGGGGATCCGTTCGCTGCCTTGACAACCGCCTGGAGCACGTCCGGTTTAACGTTCCATTCCTCCAGCCCTGCGATGACTTCGAGGTAGTCGCCCATGTCGTTCGGATGGACGCGCGACAGCTTCGTGTGGAAACACCTCGTGATGACCGTCTCAGGGACGCGGTGCTGCTCCGTCGTGCAGAGCGCGAGGTAGAGATGCGTCGGCGGCTCCTCCAGCAACTTGAGCAGCGCCTGCCACGCCGGCCCGGTCAGCGCGTGGCACTCATCGATAATGAACATCCGCCGTCCGGATGCGTTGAACGCCATGTGCGCTCCCTGCTCGCGTAGCGCGCGTGCAGCATCAACACCGTTGTTGCTGGCGGCGTCGATGTCGGCCGCCTCCGCACCGAGCACCGACGCGACGATGCGCGCGAGCGTGGTCTTGCCGGTTCCGGAAGGTCCGGTGAACAGATACGCGTGCGGCGTGCTGCTGCCCGCAAGCGCGCGTTCGAGCGGCGCCAGCGCGCGCTCGTGGCCGATCACCATGTCGAATGATGTCGGACGGTATTTCGTGATGATTTGTTCGTTGTTCATAGCGAGATTGTCCTATGTCTGGCGATATACGCGGCTTCATCCGCAGATGCTCGATCGTAGTTTTCCCACGGAAAACACAACCATTCCTCTCCGATGATTTCTTTCACGTGCTGCAGCGCAATGCTATCGTCGAGAGTCAAAACAGAGTGTGTGCTCCGCCGAAGATACCAGACGAGCGTGGGTTGTTGCGGGTGCCACACGCCCTTGCGGAGAAAGCGCAGCGTCTCGCCGGTGTGAAAAATATCATCAATGATCAACACGCCGCGTCTCGTATCCGGATCGACTGGCGGACGTGTGACGTATTGCTTGCGCGCATGATGCGAAAGCGCCACAGCCAGAGGCATCCCGCCGCGGGGAACCCCGAAGACACTGTGAATATTCGGCGGAATCAACAGCGCCATCTCAGCAACCGCTGCGTCGAAGTCGGACCAAGTGAGCTGAATCATTGTGCGCTCCTAGCGATGATAGGGACCGGTGAACGCGGCGACTTCATGCATATCCGCCCATGTCTCGCCGACGCACGCCTCGACGCCCATGGGGCACGTCTGCCAGGGGAAACGCAGTGCCACCAGCTCCTCCCCGATCGTCTGGATATACCCAGCAAGTCGCTCATCGTCTGGTCCGACAAAGGTGACGTCGTCGTGGATGTTGATGCGTGGATGCAGGTAGAAGTCGTTCTCCTCTCGCGCGCGCCGCGCCAAGGCGTTCATCGCTTCCGCGACGATCTGCGCGCCCGTGCCTTGCGCCGGATTGTTGATCGGCTCGTTCCCTGACATCAAACCATGTCGCGTGATGCCTGTCTTTAAGCGCATCGACCCGGTGTCGCGATAGAGATTTCGTGCTTTCTTGATCCACCTGTAGACGCCGCTGTATTCCTCCCAAAACTCACCGAGCACTGCGTTGACGATACGAAGCGGGATTCCGGTGCGCGCCGAGCAGGACTCCGCGCCGCCCCCGAAGAAGCTCAAGAAAACGAAATCGCTTTTGATGATATCGCGTCCGCTCTTCAACACCTTGTCGCGCTGCTCTGGTGGGGTGTTGGTCTTCTCGCACAACCGTTCATAATAGTCCGGGTAATAGTGAAGAAAACGATCGCGCCACTTCGAATGAATATCGAGACCATTGATGAACGCCGAGATCAAACGCCAATCGTCCGCCATCATGGCGATGGTCCGCGCCTCCAACGCCTTGTAATCGAATTTCATAAAGACGTGCCGTGCGGCACGCTTTTTCTCATCGATGAGTCGCTGAATCCACTCCGCCACGATGTCCGGTCGCACGGGACCACGAATCGCGCGCTGCCGCCGGCTGGGGAAGTTCTGCATGTTTGGGTCTTCGCTCGACAGCCGCGTCGTATGCGTGAAGTATGCGTTATACATCGGATGGAGTAAATCGTCCTGCGCTGCAGCGGGCTTGTCCAGCATGGGGAGAAGGTATGTCGAAATGATCTTAGTCGCCTCGCGATACTCGAACAGCTTGACGACGAACGGATGTCCCTCGTCGCGATAGCGCGCGAGCGCAGATTCATCGACCTGCGTCTTCCCTGTCTTTGCCGTCTTTGGTAGATCTAGTTTGCCGAATTCCGATAGCGCATAACCGACATCAGTGTTCAACGATAACTCGATCTCTTTCCCGCGCTCGCGCTTGAATGCTTTTGCCTCGTAGAGCTTGCGCGCATCCGCTTCCGCGATGCGCGCCTTCTCTTCCCACTCGGCTTTCAGCGCGAGCACGTTGTCTTTGTCCACGGCGAGTCCGTAGAGATTCATATCCGAGCACGTTCGCGCCGTTTCGATGAAGCGCTCGTAGTTCTGTCGATTGATCTTGGGGAGTAACTTGGCGAAGATCAACGCGCACGCAGCGGCGTCCATGCCGCAGTAGCGCATCGACTGCTCCACTGGATACTGGAGGATGAATCTAGGATCGACTTCGCTGATCTTCTTGACGTCGATGCCGAGATGGATGCGCGTGACATCGTCCAGGCCCAGCGGTTCGGACCGCTCCTGATAAAGTCGCGCAGCAGCCATCGAATCATCAAACTGCTGCGGCTCGTAAGAAATGCCCGCATTCATGGCGTGCCACTTCAACCATCCGTATTCAAACGGACCGTTATGCGCAGTCCAACGCGATACCTGCGTGACGTCGAGGAGCAGCGACAGACCCCAATCCGTTTGGTGCTCGGGATGGTCGATAGGGAAAGCCATGGTCGTCTTGCCGTCACTCATCGCGCCGATGAGCAGGCGTTCGTTTTTTTCGTAGGGCCGAAGCCCTGTGGTCTCGATGTCGATGCCGGGCTGGTCGGTGAACGTCGCGAGGATGTTCTCCGCCTCCTCGCGCGTGGCAGGAAAGATGACGCTCGCCGGATCGAACGCATGGATCCGCGGCTTCGGCATGACGTCGATCTCGCGAAAGAATCTTTTGACGTCGGACGAAAACACCGACCACGCGGTGCTTTTGTCAACACCCCACTTCCCTTCCCATTGCTTGAGGAAAGGAGGGTCCATGACCGAATAGAACCACACGGTGCGAGAGCCGACCTGAGCGGGCATCCATAATCCGTGAATTGCGCCTGGACGGATGCCGGGGAAGAAGCGCTGGATCACGCGGGGACCGACGCCGAGGATCGCACGGATGTTGTGAGTCTCGACCTCCCTCTCCAGATGCACGCTGCACGCATGAATCTCGGCAGGATCGGGCGCCTTTGTTTGCGTGCACCGCGTCAAGTATGAGAAACGCACCCGCTGATACTCACGCGCGGGAATCCCCATCCGGAAGATTTTGCCCATTGCGCCGGTGAAGGGACGTCCCTCACGATCGTCGTCTGTCCAGGGAGCATCGGCGAGCACCAGCACGTCGGCGTCCCGCGGTCCGGTCCCCGACATGCAGGGGGTCGCCATCCCACCCCACAAGCCCTTCATAGGGCAGTTATCGCACCCCGGGGGGCCTAGTATCGCAGCGGCGCGTCCGGCCGCCTTGACGGCGCCCCTTGCGCGCACTGGCCCCGCTGTGGGGAGGGGGGTCTCGCCGAAGAAACCCATCAGCCGAAGAAGCCCCCGGTTGGGGCATCCTTCGGTTTGATGCGCGCTTTCTTGGCCCCAGGCGGCGCGACGACAACCGGTTCCGGCTCCGCTACCGGAACGCCGAGCATCCCCATCGGTAACGGTTTCATTCCCGGATGCCGTATCGTCCCTGGTGGACCGCCGAGCAGCGCTTCGATATCATGCTTGTCTGCGCGGAGCTTCTCAAAGCGTTCGCTGAGATCAGGTCGCAGCGGTCGTCTAGGCGTCATTCCGTAGAGATACTCGATCAGCCCTGCTGCCTGATACAGATGGTAGAGCACCGGCGGAGAAAGATCCGCGTAATGGCCCGCGAGCCGTCGGAGATGTTCAGCGTATTGCGCGGGGTTCATTCCGCGCGGCAGCATGTCTGCTGGCGTCATGTCGACTCCTTCTGCGATCGAAAGCCGGTGCCGGTGCACGGCAAACACATTGCCTTGTATGCACGCAGCTCCAGGGGTCGCGATGGTGTCTCATCGAGCCAATTCGCAGCGCGACGCGGAGCGCATTCGAGGGCACGCCAGAGCCACCCACGTCCGTCGCATTCACTGCACCGGAGCGGTGTCATCATCGCGCTGCTCCCGCGACCAGATAGCGGAAGGACGGGCTGCCGCCGGCGAAGATCAGGATGCCTCGATCCGCGTAGTCAAGGATGATTTCCTCGACGTGCGACAGAGCGCGAGCCATCCGCTCCACGTGGACCTCGACCGACATCTCCTGCTTGATCTTGAGGTTGTCGGCGAGACAGTATTCATCCGACATCGCGGTGGCGCCCTGGAACGCCATCGCCAATTCGCCCGCCCGAACGCGCAGGGTGATCTTGAGATCACGACGACCGTTCTCCGCCAACGCAGTGGCCCGCTTGATGAATGCGTTGATGCGGTCACGCGGGATCTGCGTCTTGATCGAGGAGCCGTCGAACTTGGCGATCGTCGCCGCGACATCACGCGACAGTGGTGCGACGCGATTGATCAGCAGTCGCGTGTTTTTATCCCGATAAAGCACGTAGGCTTCGCCGATGTCGAGCTTGCCGTCAGCGCCGATGACTGTCGCGAGTAGCTCTGCAGCCTCCGGCGAAATCGTCACAGGCTCGTCGCTGGCCAGCGCGACGCCGGGCAGGGTGCCGGATGCGATCGTGTCGTTGTCGGTGGACATGATACGCAGTCCGTCGCCCTCACGCGGATCCAGCACCACGCCAAAATATCCCGCCGCCGCCAGATCCTGACCGCCGCTGCTGAGCAGACCCAGTCGCAGCGCCGCCGCCGCGGCATGCGGGAAAGGCTGCGCATTCTTGCTGATCTTGTGCGCGATGGCGTCCATGCCCTCGACATCAAGAAGCGCCATCTTGCCCTTGGCCTTGCCGCACTCCCAGAGGAGGGCCCCGGCGTCGGTGGCGAATTCGACCTCCTCCTTCTCGGGAAGCGAATCCATGACCGCCATGAATGTGGCGCCGTCGACGTAGCAGAGCGACTCGAGACCCAGTCGCGCGCGGACCTCAAGCTTGGCGAAAGGAGCCATGCCGCGGATGTGCTCGACGTCGAGGGCGAGTGCCCTGTGCGCTACCGCCATCGCCTTGCGATCAATAACGCGACGGAACGGCTTGAGGAATTCAACGATGTCGGTGCTCTGGAGGGCCATCGATCACTACTCCGGGGTGGTGGATGCCTCTCCCTATACCATAACGAAAAACCCCCCGGCTTTCACCGGGGGGTCTCCGCCGCTGCAGCCGATGAGGGCTACTTCGGGTCGCGCCAAGTCCCCGCCTCGCGGGCATGGCGGATCAGGTTCAGCGCCGCGCCGCGCGTTGCCGTGATGGTGATCGGGCTGCTGGTGAGGCCGGCCTTCTCGACCGCCTTGGTGAGCTGCTCGACGGTGACGTTCGGGTTCTTGGCGATCTCGCGCTGGATGGTGTCCACGATGCCGCCGCCGCGCGCCTTCTTCTCCTTGGCCACCTTCTCCTTCTTCGGCTTCGCCGACTTCGGGAGGGTCTCGCCGCGCTCCTTCGCCGCCTTGCGCTGGGCGTTGAACTCGCGCAGCGCAGCGCCGCGGTCCGGCTTGGTCGGGTGCTCGTAGCCCGGCAGGTCGGGGATCGCCTTCTTGACGTTCATCGCTGCAGCGGCATCGTTGTACCAGTCGCTCGCCGCGTCGCTGAGGCTCTCCCAGTCCTCGTCGGCAGGCTCGGAGGTGGTGCTGAGTAGACGGAGGTAGTACTCCTGCGGGGTCTCGCGATGCGTCGGGCCGGTGAACTTCGCGTCGCACTTCTGCGCCAACGCCAGCATCTCCTCGGCGATGGTCATCTTCGGCCCGTCATCCTCGTCCGAGTCGTCGTCCGAGTCGTCGTCCGAGTCGTCGGCGTCATCCTCGTCCTCGTCCGAGTCGTCGTCCGAGTCGTCGTCCGAGTCGTCGGCGTCATCCTCGTCCTCGTCCTCGTCGTCTTCCGGCTCCGGGGCCGGCTTGGTCGCCACGGTCTTCTTCGGCGCCGACTTGGCGGCGGGGACCTTCTTCGCCGGCTCGGCGATGACCTCCTCCTCCTCCTCGACATCCGCGACCGCCGCGGTGGTCTTGGTCGGCTTGGCGACGGCGCCCTTCTTCACCGGCGGGACAGGGGGCTTCTTGGCCGCGGACTTGGGCGCGGGCTTGGCAGCGGGCTTGGCCATGGGGATTCTCCTGGGCGTTGCGCGGGCCCATCAGCGGGCCGCAGAAACGTCACTAACCGGTGGCGTCAGGACAGGCAACGAAAAAAACGGAGGAATCAGAAGAATCTTGCACGAATAGAAAACCCCGCAGGGAGCGCTCCCTGCGGGGTCCGTCGCATGCCCCGGAAATGGCGGTTTCCCTGCGCCTAGCCGCGGACCAAGGCGGTCAGCTCGCCTAGCAGGTCCGCCCGTAGCGGGAGACCGCACAGGCGCTTCAAACGGCGACAAATCGCCTCCGGAGTGGTATCGTCATCGCCCAGCGCGATCGCGAGCAGTTCGTTCGGAGCATCCGCCAGGAACCGGAGCACGTGCACCACCTCTTCGCCGGCATCGGCGATCCTCGTTGCAACGCTGCCCATGTTGGCGTCCGCGCCGTCCTGTGACCATACCATCACGGCATCGCGGTAGATCTCGGAGCCCTCCGCCGTCGCAGTGGACCGGGATGCGAGAGAATGGAAATGATTGGCGAGGGCCGCCTTGTAGAGCGCCATCATCCACGCCTGATTGTTGACCTTGGTTGCATATCGATCAACGCAGCGCGCAAACACCAGCGCGCATTCCTGCAGGACGTCCTCGCGTTCCGGGAATATTCGCCGCACGCGCCATGCGTTGCGATTCGTGAACTTCTGCGCATAGAGCGAGAAGACCCCTTCCCAGGGGTATAGCATTCGGTGGTTGATCGGGTGTCGTTGACGGCGCTGCCGCTGGACGGATTGCGCCTCGATTCGGACTCTCGGCTTGCCCATGTTTTCCCCCATGGATTGCGATGCCGATACTAAGCACGTCGCCGTTAACGCGCAAGGGGGGAAAGCCATCGCCGCACTGCAGCGTTCGTCATTTCTCCGGCATCTTTCACGTTATCGGGAAGCCGAAGCTGAACCACGTTTCTGCCGGAAAGCGCCGCGCGCAATTCATGCATTGCGCGCATCATCTGGGAAACCGGGACATCGCGATCGGGGACGAAAAAGAACCGCCGGACGAAAGACATCATCGCACGCAGGCTCACGAGATGCGCCGCGATCATCTCCTTCCCGGTCAGCGCCACCGCGCCGATGCCCGCGCTCCGCATCGCCACGTCGATCCGGAGCGCGTCGAACGGGCCCTCTACGATCAACATGGTCGATCGCACCATCCGCGGCACGTAGACGGGATGCTCGCCCTGCGGGAGCGAAGTCATGTATTTCGGCTCACGGCCACGCATGCTGCGCCCCGTCCAGCCCATGAAAGCATCCTGCTGATGCCACGCCGCACGCTGGCCGGATGCGTAGAGCGGGAAGAGCAGACGCCCGGGGTGCATCGAGTTGGATCCGACACGCAGATCATAATACGTGAGTTCTTCCTTGAGCATCCATTCGTGCTCGTAGCGGAAACCGCGATCGTCATGCATATAGTCGAGCGCCTCCGCAACCTCCGCCGCCGGACGGAAGCGTTCCCATCGCGCAAACATCAGGGACTTCTGCTCATCTGATGTTTTTTTGTCATGTTGCGCGTGTTTCTGACGCAAGTCTTGAAGCGCCATCTCGTAGCCGCGATCGCCGCGGTATTTGTTGAGCAGCTTCGCGCCTTCGAACCGTGGGTGGCCGAGCCGCATGAGCAGCGTCAGGTAGTTGCCGCCGGCGGTCCCGCACTTCCAGCAGTGAAAGACTTCGCGGTCCTCCCGGATGCCGAGATGATATCCGTCGTCTTTGCAGAACGGACATGCGATGTTGACATGGTTCCGTCCGGTGCTGGCGCCGCGGTCCTTCCACGCAACACGGATATCGTTGAACAGCGCGCGCCAGTCGACCAGTGCGGTCACTTCACGTGCCCGTCACGTTCCGCCAGATCACGCCGCAGGTAGAACGTCTCACCATCGAATGACGCCGCGTCGAGTGGATACTCGTAGGTCGTGCCGTTGATCACAGCAGACCAAACGACGCTTCCCTGCGGGATTGCATGCCTCTGTCTCTTGTTCGTGAAAACACGGTGTGAGCGGGCAAAGCGACATGGAATCGCCACGCGTTCATCTATCGACTCAGCGGTCATCATCACGTCCCCCATGAGAAAACCCTGCGCGGTTTCCCGCGCAGGGTCCTCTATACCGCCTGGACCTGGGGGATAGTGATTCAGACGGCGAGAGCGATCGGCGCGACCCGATGGAGCAGATGAGCTTCGACGTAGCCGGGGAACCGCTGTTCCACCGCGATGGAGAGCTGCGCTAGATTCATCAGCACGGTACGCGGCGACAGCGAGATGCCGCGATGACGAAGCCGCTGGACAAGACAGCGTAGCACGGTCGTGAGGATCGCATGATGCACGGGACGACGAAGCTTCGCGCCGCCGCTGCCCACAGCGACAAAGTCGTTGAGCACCACAATGTATTCGTTAAACTTCCCGCGGCCAATCTTGTCCATCGCTTGCGCAATGGGCGGACGCGCGCGATCACGCAGACCGCACGCTTCGCACACCGCGTCCCAGACCATCTGCTCGTCAGAGGTGATCGGAGCGCGCGAGGACTTTTTCATCGCGTACGCAAGCCGGTCCTGCAGCAGCAGCATGTCAGACCGGCTCATCCCGGCGAGCATATCATCAATCATAGTATTACCGCCTTCCAAGGGGCGCATATGCGTTGACTACCAGCATTAAGCGCTGCTGACTATAAAAAAAAAAAAAACAGCCACAGGAACACGTAAACGTTGTGCGAGTAGCTGGAGCGCCTCGCGCGCGCATGTGTGCGCGTGTGCATGCGCGCGCGAATCAAAACTCCCCCCTTTGGTATAGCGTCGACGACGCTATACCTTGAGGGGAGTTTTTACGATTGAGATCAAATCAAAAGCGTTGTTGCGCGCCTTCGGCGCGTCAGGGGGAGTGCTTTCGCACTCCCCCTGTTCTCTTCTTTTTCGCCACTTGCGTATAGGTTGCATCCAATCCGTATAAAATTCTTGCGAGCGAGGGGAACATAGGATATGCACGGGGGAATCGAGATGACCTCTCCGGTCCACGTGACTGGAGAGTGCGGTAGCCATGAGCGGCGCTGGTTCTGCCTCCACACATATTGGGGAAAAGAAGCGCTGGTCTGGCGTCTCCTGAATTGCCTCCCAGAGCATCAGCGTCCTGTCGTTCTATGTCCGACAATCCAGCGTCCGCTGAAGCAGCGCGGGAAGATCGTTCCTGACGACAAGGTCAAGGTTCCGCCTCCGCTCCTCGGCGTCTCGCGTGATCCTCGGGATCGGATGTTGTTTCCGACATACATTTTCATCAGCTACGAAGACTGGCAGGACTGGCGTCCAGCACGATCAATTTACGGATCGAAATACCTCTTCGTTGATGCGCACGGCGAGCCGGTGACCATGCCCTGCGCCGCGATGCGCTTCGTGCTGCAAGCTGATGGCGTGCTCCAGATCAGAAAGAATGTCGTGTTTGCGGTGGACCAGCGCGTCGAGATCACCGATCCAAAGCACTTGCTGGTCTCTTATACCGGCTTCATCAAATGGACGAAAGCACGTCGCGTTGGCGTGCTGCTGCGCTGTTTAAACGGTCACGATATAGAGGTGGAGTTGCTCCCCGAGCAAATCACCCCTGTCGGAGATTCCGATGACCGAAAAGCCGATTGATCCTGCTCTCGCAGCGACGGCGATGATGCTGCTTCGTGAAGTCGCCGGACAGTTCGACTATTACGAGAAGATGCATCGGCAGAAAGGCACTCTCGACGGCAACGAGAAGGCAGGCGTCAATGCGATGTGGCGTGATCGATGCCATCGAGTGCTCGATGGCCACACCATCCCGCCTGAGCCGACCGCCCGCGCGTATGAGTACGTGGTCGAGATTCTCGATGCGGAAGGCAAGCCGATCCGCGCGTTTCGGACATGGCTTCCCCAGGAGCCGATCGGCTACGGCTTGCGGATGTTCCCCGCGTCGCTGCTGCGCACGAGCTGCGCGACGCGCGACAGGATGCTCTCGCGCTTGGCGCACTCGACAAGCACATAGTGCTCACGGTATAGGGTCTGTGTGCTGTAGTTTCTCATGAAAATGGGGGCTGCCTCACGACTCCTTGTCTGGATGTTTTCCCCGACTACACATTTGGCCGGATGGCGCGAGTCATCCGGCCTTTTTTGTCCCCAGCTTTCGGAACACCAGCATGGCCGAGAAGAAACGGCGTAAACAGCGTGTGCGCTTGAACCCGGCGATCGTCGAGAGCGGGCGTGCGGTCGAGAAGAAGATGCAGTCTGCGCTTGCCGCGCGCGTCATCGACGAGATCAACGCGGAGCTGACTCCGCTCATGCTGAAGGCGCGGAAGCGCAATCAGAAGCGGCGTCGGCAGACCCTGTTGCGTGACGTGCTCTTCTCTCGTCGCGATCCATATGTCTACACCGGCGCCGGCCATGACGAGATGGTTTACGATCTCCGCATGGTCGGATTGAATCTGGAAGAGATCACGCATATCCTGCGTATCAGCCGCTCGACGCTGTTTGAATGGATTGATCGCTTTCCGTCATTCTCGGAGGCGTGGTATCGCGGCGGTGTGGATGCGGATGCGGTCATCGCCAAGAAGCTTTTCATTCGTGCCAAGGGCTTCCGCCGTCATGGCGAGAAGGTCTCTTTCGGCCCGGACGGCTCCGTCCGTCGTGCGAAGGTCGTCGATTACTATCCGCCTGACACCACGGCCGCAATGTTCTGGCTGACGAACCGACAGGGGAGTCGATGGAAGAGCCGGACGTCGACGGAGCTATCCGGGGTCGACGGCGAGCCGCTCCAGCCCCCCACCATCGAATTCGTCGGCGTGGTCGCTGCGGAGCGTCCGCCGGACATCGAGGGCTGACACCGTCCAGGGGGCGCCACACACGCCCCCTGGACGGAGAAGGACCCTGCCATCCCTGGCAGGGCCCCGGACGCAGCCTGCGGCGATGAAAATGCGTCAGTCGAGCGCGTAATGCTCGGCGATGGGTTTTGCCAGAGCGGAACAGTCTCGTCCTCCCCAGGACATCCGGGGGCAACGCCGAACCGCGGAATGCCAGCCGCATCGGCAACGCGCGATCAGATGATCCGGGGTGGTCACCTCGTAGTGGATGTGGCAGCGCGTCCCTGCGTGCCCGCGTGAGGCGACTCGCTTCTCGGTACGCACCTCGATGCGGACCCGCGGCTTGGGCTGAGCGATCGGAATGATGCGTGGCTTGCTCATCGGTGTGCTTTCGTGAAAACTAGCGGGCACTGAACAGCAGCGTTCCGCGGGTCGGATGAACCCAGCCGATGACCGGGTCCGCGGTGGATCCCCATCCGGCGACCAGCCATTCGTTGACGCAACGAGCCATGGTCTGCGACGAGATGTGGTTTTCCCGTGCGATTGGCGTGATCAAACGGTCGGCATCGATCTGCTGCAGGGGTGTCATATCGTAATAGGATCGCCGCGTGTAAGCGGGCGGTTCGTTGTTGGTGATGCGTATCCGTTGCTTGGCCATGTTCGTTTTCCCTGATAGCCGGAAGCGTCCGGCGGCATGACTCAACTACATGATAGCGCCGGGTGCAAGCACTATACCGCCCAAGAGGTCAGGATGACTGACGGAAACCGCATCAGGAAACAGGCAGCAGAGAGGCGTCTCCGTTACATCAACGGAATGCCGCGAGGGCTTGTTGCTCCGCCCGATAACCACGTGCTGGAAGTCATCGGCAGATACGCCGAGGGCGTGGTCGAAGGCTCACAGCCACGTGCTGCGGTGCTGGTGTTGATCGAACAGGGCTTCGTCCGCCGCAAGCGTATCCGTGCGCGGAAGAGCCGCACGGCCGGCGCGTATATGCTGGTCATCACCACGGCGGGACGCATGCACCTCGCGCGTCAGAAACACGCGCACGACGACGAGGTATAGTCCCAGGGACAGCATCCCAGAGCAAGGTCCCCTTGATGAGCAAGAAACGTATGCGCGTCCGGCAGGACAGCGCGATCCCCGAGACTCTCTGGCGTCGTGGCGGTTTCTTCGAGGAGACCACGATCACGCTGCGCGGCGGTGACTGTCGTGATATCATGCGTCAGATGGCGGCGCGCGGCGAGAAGGTCCACGCGATCGTCACAGACCCTCCGTATGAGCTGGGCTTCGTTGGCAAGAAGTGGGACAGCACAGGCATCGCGTTCGATCCCGCGACGTGGAAGTGCTGCCTCGACGTGCTGCATCCCGGCGGTCATCTCGTTGCATTCGGAGGCACCCGAACGTTTCATCGCATCGCCGTCGCCATTGAGGACGCCGGATTCGAGATTCGCGATGAGCTGTTGGAGCTGTTCTCGCAGGACGAGCTGGGCGCTGCATTCATCGAGAGTCTCGATCCGGACCAGCGCCGCATGCTCTTCCGCATCCTCGGCCAGTCTGGTTTCGGCGGACTAATGGCGTGGATGTATGGCAAGGGCTTCCCGAAATCGCGTGATGTCTCGAAGGCGATCGATCAGGAGAAGGGAGCCAAGCGCGGTCGCGTCCACTATGATTCCACCGCCGCCGGCAGCCGCATGCAGCGCGACACCGAGTGGGACCGGCCGGATGAGATCACCGGCGAGGACGACGTGCCTGTTACCGCGGAAGCAGCGCAATGGCACGGCTGGGGCACCGCGCTGAAGCCGGCGTGGGAGCCTATCATCCTCGCAAGGAAGCCGCTGGACGGCAACGTCGCGGATAACGTGCTGCGGTACGGTGCGGGCGGGATCAACGTCGTCGGATGTGAGATCGGCGTGGGTGCTTCAGGCCGTGGACGCTGGCCCGCCAACGTCGTCCATGACGGATCGGATGAAGTCGAGGATGCTTTCGCCGCATTCGGTGTCCGCCAGGGCGTGCCCGCGGACGCGAAGTTCAAGCGGAAGAATCCCGACGCCGTCTCCATCCTCGGCAAGGACAGTCGCCCCAACAACCATCCCATGAAAGGGATGGGCGACACTGGGACGGCAGCGCGCTTCTTCTTCAGCGCCAAGGCAGGAGAAGCCGACCGCGCCGATAGCGACCACCCGACGGTCAAGCCGATCGCACTCATGCGCTGGCTGGTCAGGCTCGTATCTCCGCACGGCGGGGTGGTGCTCGACCCCTTCGGTGGATCCGGGACAACCGGGGCCGCTGCTCTGATCGAAGGGATGTCGGCGATCCTCCTCGAACGCGAGGAGGAATATCAGCGCGACATCGCACGACGGATGGACGCGCGCTTCGTCCGGGCGGGGAAATAGTCCGATGGTGAAGCCCCGGATTACGCCAAATGATGGCGCCAAGCCCCTGGTCCTAGACCGTGGGGGCTTCTTCGCCGAAACGCAGATCACGCTGCACACGGGCGAGTCCCTGGAGGTGCTGCGCTCACTGCCCGATCGCACGTTCCAGATGTGCGTGACGTCGCCTCCCTACTATGGGCTGCGCTCCTATCTCCCTGACGACCATCCGCGCAAGCACCTCGAGATCGGCCAGGAGAAGACTCCGGAAGAATTCATCGAGAAGCTGGTCAAGGTGTTCCGCGAAGTCCGCCGCGTGCTCCGTGATGACGGAACGTGCTGGATCAACATCGGCGACAGCTATGCCAACAACACCTCCGGCGGCGTCTCGAACGGCAAGAGTAGCACGATCGGGGTGAAGCGCGACGGCATGCCGAACAACAAGGCGTGGAAGGTCATCCACGGGAAGAAGACGGTCCCGCCGAACGTCAAGCAGAAAGATCTCCTCGGGATCCCCTGGATGCTCGCCTTCGCCCTGCGCGCGGACGGCTGGTATCTCCGCTCCGATATCATCTGGAGCAAGCCGAACCCGATGCCAGAGAGCGTCACGGACCGGCCCGCCAAGTCGCATGAATATGTGTTCCAGCTGAGCAAGTCCGCGCGCTACTTCTACGATCACACAGCGATCGCGGAACCCGCTACGCACGCAGGAAAGATCATCGACTTCACCGGCGATCAGAAAGCCAACGATGCGGATCCGGTGCTCATGCGCACTCGACCTCGCGGCCGTGTGATCGTTGTCGCTCCGACCCGCAACGCGCGCACCGTCTGGACCATTCCCAGCCAGGGCAGTGATGAGGCACACTTCGCCATGATGCCGCGCGCTCTCGCCGAGCGCTGCATCCTCGCAGGGACATCGAACGCAGGCCAGTGTCCGCATTGCGGAATCCCTTGGGAGCGCGTGACGACGAAAGGGGATCCCGATCTCGAATGGCAGCGCAGCGCTGGTGGCGACGCCCGCGGTGAGTATCACGGCGTCAGCACGAAATACTCCAAGGTCACCGGGCTGCAGAACCCGAGTGAGGTCAAAGCACGCATCCTGGCCGGCATGGGCAAGACGCATACCATCGACTGGATCCCCGAGTGCAAATGCCCGAGACACGAACCCGTCCCGCAGCATGTGCTCGATCCCTTCGGTGGCGCGGGAACCACCGGTGTCGTGGCGCGTGATCTAGGGCGACATGCCACGCTAATTGAGCTGAACGAGACGTCGACCACGATTGCCGTCAAGCGCGGCAAGACACGCACGTCCATCAAGCTTTAGGAGAGCAGGATGCCTCGCGCGTATCACAAGAAGAACGCCATTCCCGGCGGACCTCTTCTCGTGGGATTCCATTGTCCCGGATGTCAATTCGATCACGTCGTGACGACTGACGAAACAGCACCCGTCCACTGGACGGTCAGCGACGATCTCGAACGCCCCACGATGTCCCCCAGCATCGTGGTCTCGTGGGAGTACGGCGGCAAGAAGATGCGCTGCCATTCATTCGTCAGGGACGGCAATATCGAATTCCTCGATGATTGCACCCACCATCTCGCGGGGAAGACGGTCATCCTTCCGGACGTGTAATCCCCCATGAGCATCTTCGCCGCACGGATGGAAGCGCCTCGCGCACGCGTCGAGGTCATCGATAAGCTTCGACCCTTCCTCAAGGAACATGTCCCCTACAAGGTGGCGGTCGGCGGCCGTGGCAGCGCCAAGAGCTGGTCGATCGCGCGCATGCTCATCCTGCGCGCATACACCGAAAAGAATCACCGCATTCTCTGCTGCCGCGAATATCAGAACAGCATTGACGAGAGCGTCTATTCAATCCTCCGCGTCAGCATCTTCGCCATGGGACTGCACCCTTGGTTTACGCTGCAACGCGACCGAATCATCTGCAAGCTCACGAATAGCGTTTTCCTGTTCGAAGGCCTCCACCACAACATCGACAGCATCAAGTCGCTCGAAGGCATCACGATCACATGGATCGAGGAAGCGCACTTCGTCAGCGAGCTATCATGGCTGATTCTCGAACCCTCCGTCATGCGCACCCCCAATGCGGAGATCTGGGTCAGCTTCAACCCCCTCAACGAAGAAGACCCGACTTACATCAAATTCATCACCAACTTCGATCCCCACGAGATGCTGGTCATCGAAGTCAACTGGCGCGATAACCCGTGGTTTCCGCCAGAACTCGACCGTCTCCGTCGGCGCATGCTGCGCAACGATCCCGACAGCTACGAATGGGTGTGGGAAGGCCGGATCCGCAAGATCAGCGCCGCGACCATCTTCCGCGGCCGCTATAAGATCGAACCCTTCGTCGAACCTGACACAGCGCGTCCCCTCTATGGAGCAGACTGGGGCTTTGGCGTAGATCCTAATGCGCTAATTCGCATGTTCATCAGCGAGAACGAGCGCACGCTCTACATCACGCACGAAGCGTATGATTGGGAAGTCGATCTCGACGATCTCCCCGCGCTCTGGAGGGGCGGAACACGGACCAAGACGATCGGCCGCATGGAAAGCATGACGACCGATCGTACCGAAAGCTACGAGAAGCTCGATGTTGATTGGCCCGGCGTCCCCGGAGCTGATCAGTGGCCCATCTTCGCTGACAACAGCCGCCCCGAAACCATCCGCTATATGAAGGGCAAAGGCTTCAACGTCAGCCCTGCGGAGAAATGGCAAGGCAGCGTAGAAGACGGCATCGAGCATCTCAAGCAATACGACAAGATCATCATCCATCCGCGATGCGTCCACACCGCGCGAGAGTTCCGGCTTTACAGCTACAAGGTTGATAAGAAAACGGAGAAGATCCTTCCCGTCATCGATGACAAACACAACCACGCAATGGATGCCATCCGCTACGCGCACGATAAGCGCATCCAGCGGGGCGGAAGCCTGGGCGTGTGGCGCAAGCTGGGAGCGAAGACATGAGCATCGTGTTCGATATCCTGCTGACGCTGTATGCGTGCATGTTCGTGTTGGTGCACGCGTTTTTCTTCGCGCTCTGGCTCAATAGACGAAACGGAGATCACCAGTGACACCGCGCAAGCCTCGCGTCCAGATCACGGCTGATAGCTTTCAGAACTTCCGTGCGCGTCTGGGCGTCGGGACTGATAACGTCGCGAGCGGCGGTGACTATGGCTTCAACTTCATTACGCGGAATCGAACCCGGCTTGAAGCAGCCTATCGTGGGAGCTGGATCGTACGGCGCGTGGTGGATGCGCCCGCGAATGACATGACACGCGCGGGCTTCGACATCGAGGCAGGTATCGATCCGGATGCGCTGAGCGAGATTCAGAAGCATTGGACGGATATGTGCGTCTGGGACGCGTTGCGAGATGCGATCCGCTGGGGCAGGCTCTACGGCGGTGCCGCCGCAGTCGTCATGATCGATGGCCAGGACCCGAGCACGCCCCTCGACGTTGATTCGATCCGCCGCGGACAGTTCAAGGGACTGCTCGCCATGGACCGCTGGATGCTTTTCCCGTCGATGTCCGAACTCATCACCGACTTCGGACCCGACTTCGGCAAGCCGGAATTCTATGACTATTTCGGCGGCTACGCGATGCCGGTCCGCGGTGGTCAGATGCGCTTCCACCATTCGCGCATCATCCGCTTCGAAGGCGACCCTCTCCCCCAGCTCCAGCGCCTTCAGGAGATGAGCTGGGGAGCGTCGGTCGTCGAGCAGCTCTACGATCGCCTGCTCGCATTCGATAGCGCGACGCAGGGCGCGTCGCAGCTCGTCTACAAGGCGCACCTCCGCACCTACAAGGTTCATGATCTGCGCGAGCTGATCTCGAACGGCGGCGTCATGTATGAGGCGTTCCTGCAGCAGATGCAGACCATTCGCCAGCTACAGACGAACGAGGGCCTGACGGTCATCGATGCCGAAGACGAGATGGAGTATCATATCAACTCTGCGATCAGCGGGATCGCGGGCGCGCTCGACAAGTTCGGCGAGCAGCTCTCTGGCGCGTGTGGTATTCCCCTCGTCATTCTGTTCGGCCAGTCCCCGCAAGGCTTCTCGACGGGCGAGACGGACGTGCGCAACTATTATGACCGTATCGCTACGGATCAGAAGAGCTTCCTGCACAAGCCGGTCAGCCGGCTGGTCGATATTCTCCACCGGTCGTTTTTCGGCAAGCCGATGGAGCGCGATGCCGCTATCACGTTCAAGCCGCTCTGGCAGCTCTCCGATAAGGAGCGCGCGGATGCTGCAGTAGCGATCACCGGTGCGGTCGTGCAGGCGCACGACGCCGGCATCACTAGCCAGCGCACGTCGCTGATGGAGCTACGCCAGTCGGCAGACATCACCGGCATCTGGAGCAACATCAGCGACGAGGACATCGCTGCCGCGGATGAGGAACCTCCGGCGCCGGAGACCGAGGGAATGCCCGGAATGCCGGGAGCGGAAGGACAGCCTCCCAGCACGCAGCCTCCTGGGGCACAGCCTCCGCAGGATTCCGGCGATTCCCCGCCTTTGAACGCGCCACATGCGCCTCCCACGCAGCGGACGGGTAAGCCCCGCGTCCAGCCGTTATCTCCCCCTGGAACCGCGCCCCTGCGCGCCCCGGGCATCCCGGCGAACGTTAATATCAATCTCCCGGATGACGGCACGCCTTATCAAGTGAACCGATCCTGATCGTATAGGAGTAATGCAACCCCCAGGAGCTATGCCATGATTCCCGATCCATTCCGTATCGCGCGCTGGTTGGGTATCTTCTACCTCACAATGTTCGCGGTGGGCGTGCTCGTCGCATTGGCGCTGCCATGACCGCGCTGGCGGCAGGCCCCGTAGCGACGCTGCGAGACATCGCTAATCGACACCCTGAAACAGCCGAGGGTGTCCGCATCTCGGTATGTCTCGGCATGCTGGAAGCAGAGATTACGGTGTTGCTGGCGCGGGCGGAAGCGGCGGAGGCCCGAGCCGCCGCAGGGAGACGGGACATGACCGACACGACGCGGGCCGAGGTGGAGCAGTCTCGATCATGCGCATCTGTGGGCGGAGGCGGACGATGCCCAGCGGGACTATGACGTGCAACGCCGCTTAGTCAGTGGCACGCCGGACGACGAAGCGCGTACGCGCGACCTCAGTCGCTGAGCGTTGCACGCACCGAAGTGATTAAGGAAGCACAGATGTTGTGGGAAGAGCAGCATGTCCGGTGATCGTCGACCTCCGCCTCCCGTCGTTCTAATCATCAGGGTCGAGAACGGCTACATCGTCCGCGTCCAGCGTGAGGACGAGATAGTGCTCGTCGAGTATGTCGCGCGTGATGCGCTGGGCGCGATCGAGATCGCCGCGCAGCGCTACCACCTCGATGTTCAGGTGTTGAACGCGCCATGACGCTGACCCTGCTCTTCGTCCCGAATCAGCGCGCGAAGCGCATGCAGCGGGAAATCCCGACGCTGACGCCGGAGCTGCTGGCGGGCGTCCGGAAGAAGGCCGTTCGCGCGATGGCGGAAGGCCACGCCGTCAGTCTGTCCGCGCACGTGATGTTTGCTCTGCTGCGCGCGATCGACGCCGCGGATGTCCCGGTGCCGGACGAGACCCACCAGCCGCGCCTTCTTTGATCAGGACAGTGATCATGCGTCAGCAGACCATCACGCTTCCGGGCCGCGTCACCGTTCATGTGCGGGATGCGGAATGGCGTGAGGATCAGCACCGTCGTGATGAGCAGGGCCGTTTCACGTCGCATGGCGCGGCAGCCGCGCATCGAGAAGGTCATCGCGATCTTGGTATCGGCGCCGCGCACTACAGACTTATGCGGGAGGCGCATGATCCGGTCAGCGGACTGCGCACGTTCAGTCTTCGGCGCACCGACACGACGGCGGCCCATCTTCATCAGGTCAGCGTCGACCCGGCGGGCAACATCGTGCGCCATACGCTCACGCCGCCCGGCGCTAACAGCCGCAGCCAGATGCTCTCCCCGCAGGAGAGCATGCGCTACAGCGGGATGCATCAGGCGATTCAGGCGCAAGCGCAGAACGCGCCGGGTCGGGGCGCCGCCGAGACGCCACGTCCTCCGTCATCGCCTCCGTCATCGCCCCGTCGCGCCCGCAGGGCGGGAGCGCCGACCGTCGAGGCAGCACAGGCCCTCCGGTCCGATCTCGCCTCGTATGGGCCCGGCAGCGCCCCGCTCGTCAACTACTTCCGCCCGCGGCTGGCGCAGATCGACGCCGCGCTCCAGCAGCCGGATCCCCTCCCCGCGCTCCAGGCGATCAACGTCGCGAACACGCGCTATACGCGCATCGTCACGTATTTGTCCGCCATGATCGAAGCGCATGGTGGCGAGCCTCTGGTTCCCGCGTCGCGGCAGACGCAGCAGCTTCGCGCGATCACGGGCGGTCGCCAGCCGCAGGCGCCGCAGGCACCTCGTTCCGCGCCTCCGCCGCCGAGCAGCACCGCGCATGAGGACTTCAGCAGCAAGGTGCCGCAGGCGCCGCGCCGCCCCATCCGGAGCACGCTGCGTCCTGATCAGGAGGAGAGCTTCCGGCAGCAGCTCAACGGCAAGACGCCGCAGCAGCTTTATGAGGCGACGATCGCGGGCTTCGATCAATCGACGGACGCCAGGAGTTCTCATCTGCTCGTGGCTTACGGGCAGAACGGCTTCGCGACCATCTCGCAGATCAGCATGCCGGAAGGCACCGCTGAGGTTCAGCGGCAATTCGATCTCGAGAACAAGTCGGTCTATCATGCCTATCAGGTGCTTCCGACGTCTGCACGTGGCGGCAAGATCGCGGCCAAGAATCTGGCGGCGTCCGTCAAGGCATACCGCGAAGCGGGACTCAAGGAGGTGCGGGTCAGCGCGGGGCTCTCTGTCGGGGGTTACGCATGGGCGCGTTACGGCTTCCTGCCGGATCGCTATAGCTGGTCCAACATCGCAGGCGGCGCGCGGCGCAGGCTTGATAGCTCCGGCGCAACCCCTGAGCAGCGCCAGCATCTCGAAGCCATCCTGTCATCGCCTGACCCGAAGGCGATGTGGGCCTTGGCGGATCATCCGCTCGGCAAGCACTTCCTGCTCGGTACTAGCTGGAGTGGGCGTCTGAATCTTGAAGACCCCGCGCAGTATAACCGTTGCATGCGCTATGCAACCCGCGAAGAAGGGAGCACCGCCGGTGCCCGAGCAACCCGTCGACGAGCATGACATCACCGCTGGTGGTGTCCGCGTGCAGATCAGCAAGTCTGCGGCGTCTCCCGCGCAGGACGATTCCTGGGCGGAGGACATGATGGATGACGTGCCCGAGACTTCCGCGCTCTCCGTCGAGGAGCGCAAGCAGCACCGCGCCGCCATGGCCGGTATTCTCCCTGACGACGTGCTCGACGGCATCTACGGCGCCGACAGCCGCTGATCGTTTCTCCCGGTCAGGCCGGGAGAGCACATGCCGCGGGCGAGTGGAGGAGGAGCGTGCAACCGCTCCTCTTTCTGCTTCAGACGGAAGATCATCGTTTTCTCGGGCGAGAGCCGGAGGCGCGGCGACCCCGCCCAGGGCTGGAGGACAGGATGGCACGTTCATCGCGCAGGGAGCGCGCAGCGTGGCAGGCTAGCCGCAGGACGGAGCAACGCTACGGCTCGGCCCTCCGTCGGCTTGTGGCGCAGATCACGGACCTAATCCGCGCGGGCGGAACCGCCGCCCAGATCTCCGACCGGCTGCTCCGCTACAGCAACACGATCAAGCCGTGGGCTGACGCCATCACGACGCGCATGCTGCGCGAGGTCGACATGCGCGATACCAAGACATGGGAGCGCATCACGAAAGAGATGGGGATCGCCCTCCGCGCCGAGATCAAGAACGCGCCGACAGGCATCGCCATGCGTCAGCTTCACGGCGAGGAGGTTGACCTCATCACGTCCCTCCCTCGCCAAGCAGCGGAGCGGGTGCAGGAGCGCGCGCAGGAGATGGTCTCGGAAGGACTTCGTTTCGATGAGATGGCCGCGGAGATCAGCGGCGTCACGCGCAACCGCGCACGGCTGATCGCGCGCACCGAGATCGCCAAGGCACATTCGACGCTGCTCCAGGCACGCGCCGAGTATGTCGGCTGCGATGAATACATCTGGCGCACCGCGCGTGATAGCGATGTCCGTGATAGCCATCAGGAGATGGAGGGTCGCGTCATCCGCTGGGACACGCCTCCCGTCGTGGACGAGGGCGTCCCGCCATATCATGCCGGGCGCATCTACAATTGTCGGTGCTACCCCGAGCCTATCATTCCGCGTCGCATCACGTGACGCGGCATTCCTGCCGATAGTCGGCAGCCCACCCAAGGAGACTACGATGAAGATGCTTCGCGTCGGCGGGCTGCTGCTCGCCGCGGCACTCGCCGCGTATCTGCCCGATCTCGCCCGAGCGCAGTCCGGCTATCCGCAGAACGGGGCCACATACACCCCGACCATGCTCCTTCCGGCGACGACGATCAGCGCCACCGGCACCACCGAAGCCATTCTGCAGAACATCAACAGCGTCAACATCCGCCTGACCGGCAGCCCCTCCGGGCTGGTCGCCACCGTCGAGGGTGCAGTCGAACGCGCGCCTGCGACGCAGACGTGGACCGCGCTGTCGATCCGACCTGTCGGAATCGGCGCAGGCGGTTCGCGCTCTTCGATCACCGCGACAGGTCTCTACGCAGTCGACACCACCGGCTTCGCCAGCATCCGGCTCAACGTCAGCGCACTCAGCAGCGGCAGCGCTGTGCTGACGATGTCGGGGAGCGCCGGCGATCGCGCAGTGCTCACGCGTCCCGCGCGAACCGCGGTCTACACCGCGAGCGTCGCTGCGCTGTCTCCTGCAGCATCGGCGACTGACTACATCACCGTCACCGGCGCCGTCGGCAAGGTGATCACGATCACCGATGTTCGCTGCACCGCGATCTCGACCGCGGCGGCGACGGGACGCGTCGACGCAGTCAAGCGCAGCACCGCCAACTCCGGCGGCACCTCGGCAGCGATGACTGCCGTCCCTCTGGACGCCAATGACATCGCTGCGGCGGCGACAGCACTCAGCTACACCGCCAATCCGACCACGGGAACGCTGGTCGGCATCGTCGGCAGCACGCATATCACATCGGTCACCGCTGCGACGACTGCGCTGACGCCGCTGCCGGCGACGTTCTCCTGGCCCTTCCCCACCGGCCCGCGGCTGCGCGCCGCGACCGATGTCTTCGCCATCAACGGTGGTGGCGCCAGCTACACCTCGGGCTTCGCCGCCAACTGCACGGTGACGTGGGTCGAAGAGTGATCGTCACGCCTCTGCGTGACTGAGACGTCCGGCGTGTAGTGGATGGATTGGAGATATCATGGCTAACCCGATCGCTCTTTCCATCGGCTTCACGCCGGACCACTCGCCTAAGCCGTCCTATTACAGCGAGCAGCAGTTTATCATCACCGTGCGCGCGACACAGGTCTCGGACGGTGCGCCGATCGCAGTCACCGGACTGACGTTGAAGATCCTGCGTCCTGACAACAGCACGCTGGTCTTCGCGCAGAATCAGATGACGACGGTCTCGACCGGCGTCTACGAGGCATCCGTCATCCCCGGTTCCGTTTTCGGCAACTGGCGCGCGCTGGCGGCGTGCACCGGTCCGTTTCAGACGCGCACGCGCGAAGCCTTCCGCGTCCAGGCAGATGGAGTGGATCCGCCTCCCGCACCGACGCCATTCCTCGTCACCGCTGATCTCGCAACTCCTGTCACGCAGGCAGGTGGATTGCTGACGGTCAAGCGCATGAGCGAGCTGGAGGAAACGTCGGACGCCACAAATTTCAAGGTGCTCGGTGTTCAGAATGGCGCGTCCAAGCTCATCGGTGGATCGCTTCTCGGCACCGGCGTGACGGAGGCCGAGGTCCTGGCCGCCGGAAGCACATACGTGATCCAGAACGTCGGTGTGCCTGTGACGAGCTACGTCCATGGGACGACCGTGCTACCGGATGACACGACTGCCATCAGCAATGGAATCACCGTCGGTCGTGCGTTTGGCTTCACGCGCATCGCTACCGTGGGAGTCGTCGTTGGTCTTCTAGGCGTCGTCACCAACATCAAGGGAACGATCCTGACCAACTCGGTTGGGATTGACGTGCAGGACGCCGTTTCCGGCGCGAGCGGCTATCACAAGCTTCCGCACTGGCAGTTTGGCCCGAACGCGAAGATCGTCGGCACCGGCGGCGCGATGCGCACCGAGGATTTCCTGGCGATCTCCACCGGCTGGACGCCGGTCTCGCCCGGCACCGATCCGGTGCTCGACGACCGGGCACAGCGGGATGCGCTGACGCACCAGATCCGAGGCTACGCGGGGTCCTGCATCGAGTGGCAGGGCGACGGCAATGCGCTGATCCGCACCACGCTGCTCGGCTTCATCGACCCTTGGTGGTTCGACAAGGGCGGCCGTCATCACTGGGACACGGTGATGATCGATGTCGGCGGCACGATGGAACGCTATGGCGTCGGCTTCCGGCTGACGCGCTCGGGTGGCGCGCCTCGCGGCAGGGCCGCGCATGTCGTCACGCTCGGCATCAAGAACGTCGTCGGCGTCAACGCCCTCGACCACGTGATCCTCGCGGCGGAACAAGTCACCAGCGGCCCGCATACCGGGAAGACCCGCATCCGCATCGGCGTCTGCTACTATACGAAGTTCAAGCTGTGGGCGCCCGGAGGCACACGCGCCGGCCAGGTCAGCAAGGGTGATGTCCGCGTCGTCAACTACTCGGCCGACCCGCTGAACGTCAGCCTGCACGCGTTCGAGGTGAAGCGGCGCGGGGATTGGATCGCGGGTCAGACGGCGCCCGGCACCGGCACGACGTTGACCGAGGCACACATCGGTCAGACCTTTTCTGATGGCGCGGTCGAGTGGGTCTACCTCGGCCCCTACACCGGCATTCGCTTCAATGCCGATCGACCGGCAGCCTATCTGCTCGACAAGGACACGAACCCTGCCGGCGCTTGGGGCCATCGTGTCATCGTCAACGTGCTGCCGGAGTACCTCTACGACCCCACGGACTTCGACCCTCGCGTGCGCGGCCATTACGAGGTGCTGGCGAAAGGCGCGCAGGCCGCCGATCAGGCCGAATTCATCCTCGACCTCCCCTGGCAATCCAGCTTCGCCACCACGCTGCCCACCGGGCACATGAGCGTCTATCCCGGGATGCGCATCGCCAAGTCCATCGAGGCCAGCGGCGACGGCGGCATGCTTGAGGGATGGACGAGCAAGGCGGCGCTCGTCGCAGGCGACATCGACATGTCGAACTGCACCATTCTCGACGGCAGCAACGAGGAGGCCTCGGAGGGCGAGTATTCGCTCGACAACTGTCACAGCGTCGGATGGCTGTTCCGCCGCAAGGGGGCGGGCTGCGTGCTCCTGGGTGGCGGCCACAAGAACGTCGGCTACTGCATGATCATCGACACCGGCCAGGATCAGCCGGTGGAATACGTCGCCAAGGAGAGCAGCGGCGGCAAGATCGCGGGCATCTGGGTGAAGTCCGGCACGCTCAAGGTGTCGGGCGGGCACATGCGCGGCTTCGCCATGCGAATTCATGTGGACGAGGACGGCTTCGCCGACCTCTCCGGGCTGACCACTGCGGCCGGTCTTGAGATCACCGGCACCAACTGGCAGTCCCGCGTCATCATGCCGCGCGTCGGCGTGGCGGGGCCGGCGGTCGGTCGGCAGGTCATCAGCGGTCCGGGCAAGATCGAGATCGGCGAGACGCTCGCCACTGCCCCTTGGGCGCCGCTGGAGGTCGTGACCTCGGGTCTGCGCCGGAAGGCGCGGGGCACTCAAGGCGATCTGTGGCGGCTGCGCTGCGTCACGGGCGGCACCACGGGCGCCGTCGTGCCCGGTATCATGCGCGTGAAGAAGGCGCGCGAGAACAACTTTGCCTACAGCGTCGGCAAGGATCTCTGGCTGACGGGGAGCGACGGCAATGCGCACCTCGTCTCGGTCACCGCCTCCACCGGAGCGGGGCTGTCTGGAGCTTCGCCGCCGGCGGTGACGGACGCCACCGTCACCATTGCGGACGGCAACCTGACCCTGCGCCGCCTTGGCCGCTACACCGGCCCTGGCGCGTTGGTGCCTGACGGCACCGCGGTCTGGGCGATCGAGGACATCGACCTCGGGGTGCAGTCCTACCTCACGTTCGATCCAGCGCTCGGCGCCGTCTATGGCTTCAGTTACACGGGTGGCGGCGCGCCGAATCTGCGCTTTACGTGGGATGATACGAATGGCTTCCAGGTCGAGGGCCTCTACCACCTAGGGTCGGCCCGTTACGTGCTGAGCAGTCGAGGGGACCTGCGCCTTCGCCGCCGCACGCTCTCGCAGATCACGACGAACGACGCTGATCCTGCGGCGGGAGGGCTCACGCGCCTCGTGCTTGCCACCGATGCGACCGGTGGCGAAGCGCTGGCGCATGCGACGGATAACAATCCGGCGGTCCCGTATGCGCGGCAGGACTACGTCACTGGCATCACGACGCCGCTCACCGCGCGAGTTGCCGCGCTCGAGGATGATGCGCAGGTCATCGTCGGGGCGGGACAGACCCTCACGCTGACCCGGGCGCTGCACCAGGGACGCACCATTATTCTCGACGGCGCTGACGCGACCGTGGCGTGCAATGCCACGACCCAGGGCGCGGGGTTCACCGTGACCATTGAGAACCACACCGGCTCAGCGTGGGCGATCCCGGCATTCACCGGCGCATCCGCGCTCTACTCGCGCGGGGCCAGCCACACTAGCATCTACTCCGCGTCCAGCGCAGTGGTCGAAGTGATGACGATCGGCGGCACGCTGCGCTCGCGTTGGACGGGAGACACCTATGCCCCGTAATCGTCAACGGAACCCGCGCAAGAAAGCCCCGCGCGCCATTCCAGTGGGGGGCGGGGCGCCCCCTCCGGATCCGGGCGATCTGCTCGAGACTCTGACGCTGGACAACTGGTCCGGCGCCAGCCGCACCGATCCCTACGTTACGTTCCGGCGCAGCTTTGCGTCCGGCGCCGTCCCGAATGGGAACAAGGTCGAGCTGCGCGCTAGCAACGTCGCGCTGTCCGTGCAGCAGGCGGATGCGATCACCCTCCATGCGGACGGCAGCCTGCGCCACGCGACGTTCAGCGCCAAGGCGGCTGTCGGGGCCGTTGCCGATGGGGCCTCCTTCTCGCTGACGCTCCACCGCGTTTCTGGCGCGTTCTCCAACACGTCGTCCATCAGCCGCACGACGCTGACGGCGCAGGACTACAAAGTGCGCGTCCGCATCGCAGGCACGGACTACTGGTGCAAACTCAACAACTGCGACAGCGCCGGCACCTACCGCGAGATTCGCGTGGGGGCTGCGGTCAGGGCTTGGCACCACTGGGGGGTGCTGCGTGGCAATCAGAATGCCAACGGCACCGACCAAGGGACGATGCAGGTCCGTTTCTTCTCCTATGTCTGGGAGGACGGCCGAATCAGCATCTGGGCCGACCTGCTCAACGGCCGTGTAGCGACGGCGGCGGACATCACCGTCGAGGAGCTTGAGCTGCGCAATGGCGGCACCGTGCTCTACGCCGCGAGCGGGGCGTTTACTGCCCATGCCCACGCCTGCTACGCCTTGGTGGGCGCCGACGGCCTGCCCCTCTGGTCGGCGACGCCCACGCACGTCCACGCGCGTGTAAACACGGCGTACCTCGATGCAAAGAAACTCGCCTGGAACATTCAGGCGGGTCCGGTCCAGATCGCCGCTATCGGGGCCGGCACCGTGCTGAACCATGCGCCGAATCAAGTGTCGGGCGGTTGGGGGCCAATCAATAGCACCGGCGGCAGTGACTGGGTCGGGCCTCTTCCGCTTTGGGACGTGCAGGCGATCCTGACCGCGGACAAGACGCGCTGGCGCAATGCCCGGGTGTCCGCGCTGGTCCAGGGATGGCTGTCGCCCGACAACTACGTCGATCCGGCCACCGGGTACCTGCCTACGTTGAACAACACAAACTACACTGGCCTCGGGACGAAGCAGCCGGGCATCGGATGGGGCGTCGGCACGACGATCGGATATGACACGGGCGCCGGCGGTCCGAACGGGTGGGCAACGCTCGACATGAGCCATGCGCCCAACTACTGTTACCTCCAGTGGATCAGCAGCGGTGGCGAGTGGTGGCTGGAGCGGATGTTGACCCGCATCGGTGGCGCGCTCGGCAGCAGGAATCCCGGCACTGGCGCCAACTACACGCGCAATCCGCTCATCGGCGGTGCGCAATACTACGGTTCGCTCTGCCCTGCCGGCATTGTGCTGCGCGAAGGCGCGTGGGGGCTCCGCGATGCGGACAACCTTGCGTGGACGATTCCCGATGCGCACCTCAACGCGCCGTATGTGCGCGATCTCCGCGATACGACGCTGGCGACGATCGAGAAGCAGCTTGACGTGCGCGATCCTTCATTTGATACCTTGGGTGCGTGGCCTGGGCTCGAATACGGCAACGTAGGCGATATTGCTTATGGTCACTGGATGTCGAGCTACATGGGCCTTGTCGCGCTGCAATCGTTGAACCGCGGCGCCGTCGCGGCGAACGCGCTGGTCTTCGATCACCTGTCGCGCTGGGTCTTCGGTGCGATCATCGCGTGCCCCTACCACGCAATGGGGGCGCTGACCATTGGCATTCGCCAGGGATCGGCGCCGACCATCAACAGTCCGATTGCGACGAGCTGGGATCAAGTCTACTACGGAGAGACTGGTCCCGGTCAGCAGACCAACAAGCTGATCTCGGACGCGAACGGGGTTAGCGGGGTATGCCCCATCGCAGGGCAGTCAACCCTGCCAGGGAGCGAGCCTTATGGTGCGTCGCACACATACGCATCGCTCGCGCACGCATGCGCTTCCATCGCCGCGCGCATGGGCCTAGCGAACGCAGCAACTGCGGTGATCCCGCTCGCTGCGCGGGAAGTCGCCCTTGGCATTGATGGAGATACCACCGCGTGGAATGCTGGTCCGGGCTGGCGCATTCGCGCGTAGTGATTAGGAGAGATACGCATGAGCACACATCTTCTCGGTCTCCCGTTCGGCATGTCGGCTGGTCCGGTCGCGCGCCTGATGGGGTTACGTTCTCTGGAGGATTGGGGGTCGGTTTCCCTGGCCGGGCAGGCTGATGCATCTGCGATCATTAACCAAGCCATTCAGGATACCGCGGCGGCAGGCGAGGTGCTCTTACTGCGCACCGGGCTCTACCGACTGGACAATCCGATCTACGGCCGCAGCGGCGCGATGGTGATCTGTTCACCGCGGACCGTGCTGTCGCGGAACTTCTCGCAGTCCGGCACCACCGGCCTGTTGATGAATCCCGACATGACGACGCCGCTGAGCGAGTTTCGATGGTCAGGTGGCAGGATTCGCAATCCCGCCCCGGCCTCCCTTGCCGGCAACAGTGTCTGCCTGAATGCCAACGACAGCATGCTCGAAGATTTGTTCTTCGACGAGTGGTCGAGCGCCGGCCGCGCCATGCTGCTGTTCGGCAACCAGCTCACGCTCAATCGCATGCGCGGCGCGTCCGCCAACAACGGTGGCGGCATCCGCTTCGCGGGGGGCGACGATTTCCGGTGTTCTGACGCCTGGATGTATTGCGGTGATGACTGCTTCCAGTTCGTGCCTGGGGCGACGACGGGGTCGACCCTATTCAACCGGACCATCCGGCGCGGCCAGTTCATGAACTGTCACGGCTGGTCCTGGAACGCGCGCCTGTGCGCGGCGGCGTTGGTGAGCACCTCCGAGACGCTGCATATGACAGCCAGCATTCTCGACAGCGGCTTCATCGGCATCCGCGGACGCAGCGGGCGCGTGGGTGTCACCGTCGAGAATGAGGACAGCACCGGGATGATTGCCCGGCTGGCCATCAACGACGTGCAGGTCGATTGCACCTCTGCGGCTGCGGCCACCACCGGGTCGTGCTACATCGCGGCGGCCACCGGCACGGGCGGCGTCGAGGATGTGCAGCTCAACCGCCTCACTGTGCTCGGTCCGCTGAATCAGGCGGTCCAGATCGTGGGCGTCAGCGGCACCGTGCGCCGCGTCTCGCTGGACGGGTGCTATCTCGATGCGCCACGCACAGCCGGCACACCGACGCTGATTGCGCAGGGCGCGACCACGGTGAAGTCGCGCCGGACCTACTACAAGGCAAACGGCGCCGACGCGGTGCAGATCGGCAACGGCAGTTCGCTGGTGACCGATACGACATCCGAGGGCGATACCTTCGACCAGATCGACAACACGAAGTCCGGCATCAACTTCGCCTGCGCCACAGGCGGCGCCGTGCGCGATGGGCGCTTCATTGAGCGCTCCGGCCAGACCTCGGCGCGCGCGATCACGCTGGCCGGCGGCGCCGAAGGCACGGGCGCGGTCAAGCTCGACATCGATACCGCATCGTGCAACTTCGCCGGGCTCTCCCTTAGCGAACCGGTCGTGCTCAACACGACTTCCAGCGCGGAGAATCGCGTGCTGGCGAACGGCGTAACGCGCACGCACACCAGCAACGTCGCCCTTCGGCGCCACGAGGCGGGCTCGGTGCGAATCGCGAACTCGGCGAGCACCATCACCCTGAGCCTGCCCACTCCAGGGGCGAGCGTCGAGTTTACGGTGATGAATCTTGGGGCAGGCAACTGCGTGGTGCAGGCCGCCGCCGGTCACACGATCCGCGACGCGACGACTTTGGGCGCGTCCGGCGGCAGCGCGACCGGGCCGCAGGGGTCCGCTCTGCGTATCGTCGGCCTCAGCGCGACCGAATGGGCGATCGTCGCCAAGGTCGGAAGCTGGACGGTGGCGTAGTCGCAAGAAGGAAAGTGGGATATGGCAACGGCACTCTACACTCCGGTGACTTGGGCGGACGGGGCTTCGCTCAGCTCTTTCGTGCTGTTCAAGGCCGGAGGGCCTTCCGGCCTCTTGATCCCGGCGGGCATGGAGGGGGCGCGAATGGCGTTCGTGCGCGCTCCCTTTGTTGCGGGCGCAGTCGACCCGCTGAATGCTGTCGATGTCTACGATGTGACCGGGACGAAGGCGACCTTTGTGATATCGGCCACCTCACGGGCAATCGCGTTCTACCCCCTCGCGCTGGCCGGCCTTGGCTACCTGGGGCTGCGCACAGAAGACGGCGTCGGCGCCGCCGTCGCGCAATCCGGTGCGGTGACTGCGTACTGGCTCGGAACTGTCCCTGCCCCGCTCAGCTAAACCCCTATTCTGGGAGGGCTGACCGAATGAAGGATGCTGAACGCATGGTTGAGCAGGAGAGCAGAGTTGCGGCGGAGGCTGCTCGATCTGCCAGTGAGTGGAGCGCTTTTCTCCACCTCATCTTCGTTGCGACGGGGGTCGGCGCAGCAGTGCTACGCATCATTTCTTACACGGGGCCGCCGCGCCCTGTGCGCGCAGTCGTGCTCGACGGCGTCGTCATGCTGATCGTAGCATTCGGCGTTGCCGAACTGATCCTGGCCGTGGCGAACAGTCTCCATGCGGCGATCGGTTGCGGGCTCCTGTCTGGTTTGATCGGATGGGAGATGTTGAAGCGCTTTCTGGTGCGTTGGGCAGAAACCCGCGCATCGAAACCGTAGGAGGCCGCCATGCTCGCTCTGGCCCTTGCCCTGGCCCCGCAGCTTGCTTCGTGGATCGGCATTGGGGATGTTGCCACCAAGGTCACGGAGGTCATCAAGTCGGTGCTGGGCACCGACGATCCGGAACAGGCCGAGGCGGCGTTTCAGAATCTACCCGCAGATCAGCGGGTAGCGCTTCAGGTGCGCCTCGCTGAGATCGCGACCGAGCGGGAGCGCAATCAGCAGCAAGCGGCCGCCGCAGCGCAGAATGCCCAGCTCGAGGAGATGCGCGCGCTGATCGCAGATGTTGCGGGGGCGCGCAATCGGGACATGGAGATGCGCAAAGCAGGGCTCTCCAACTGGCGGTCCAACATCCTTGCCGGCTACATCATGGTGGGCATCATCGCCGTCCTGGCTATGATGCTTGTCGGTCCCTCGCTCGGCTTGAGCGAGGGGGGCGCAATCATCACGGGCTTCAGCATCGCCCTGGGCGTGCTCCTGAACATGCTCAAGGACGTGGTTGGCTTCGAGTTCGGCAGCAGCCGGGGCAGCCGCGACAAGGACGATAGTATCGCGGCCATGGCAGGCACTGCGGCCAGGGCAGCGGGCGCCATCGGCCCTTTTCTTCCGACGCCAGGAAACCCGCGATGACCATCATCGAGCTAATGCGACGGACCTTCGGCGCGCGCCCCGCCGCCCTTCCCGTCCCTGCTCCTGCAGCGGTTCCTCCTGTCTCGGCTTCCCCTGCTCGGTGGACCGGCGGTGTTCCTGATGAAGCGCTGGCCCTCAGCATGGTTTTCGAGGGCTTCCGTTCGCACCCCTATCTCGACAGCTCGGGCGTCTGGACGATCGGCTACGGGAGCACGCGTGATGCCGCCGGCCTTCCTGTCAAGCGCACCACCCCTCCCATCACTCGAGAGGATGCGGACGCCCTGACCCGCCGAGACCTCGACATTGCTGCAGGCAACGCAGCGCGTGCTTTTCCCAAGGGGCTTCCTGCGCGATGGGGAGCGGTCGTCATCCTGATGAATAACAACATGGGGGACATCAGGAAATGGGGTCCGACATTGCACCAGATGCTGCAGGAGGGGCGCTGGCGGGATGCCGCGGAGCAGATGCGGCTGTATCGCCTGAGCGCGGGGATGCCCAGCAAGGGTCTCCGGCGGCGGCGCTGGGCGGAGGCGGCGTACGCCCTGGGCATGGATCCCGCGCTCGCCCATGAGATCGCATGGGAGCGGATTCAGAAGCCGGACGACTGGCCCGCGCTTCCGCGCGCCTAGGGCCCTGGAACGAGTCCGGGCCCCTACCATCCCTGGCGGGGCCCGGAGGGCGCTCAGCGGCAATGAAAACGGCGTTTCCCGCGCACCCGTCGCAGCGCATCTAGTCGAACAGACCGCCGCCCTTCTGTTCGGGGGCGGGGACGTGAATCAGCGTTCTGGGCTTGCGGCCCGTGGCGGGCGACTGGGGGCCCTGCTGCGCGGCGGCGGGTGTCGGAACGGCACGCCCCGTCTCCGGGGCGCCCTGGTCGGCGGACATCCTCGCCGCGCGTGCCAGGGCGCCCGCAAGTGCCACGGCAGGATCGAGATTGATCTCGACCAGCCACCCACCGTCCACGCGGACGTTGGCTTGCCATGACCGCTCTGGTGTCCGCCAAAGCGTGACGCCATCGGCTCCGCTTTTGAGGGCGCCGCGGAGCGCGGAGGCGATCCTGTCGGTCATAGCGGGCGCCTGAGGATGTTTTGCAGGGCGGGGCGCTCCTTGCTGGGCGACTCGCTGAAGCGGGTGCGCTGGAAGAGATCGCCGCGCCGGCGCAATCGCGCCATCCCTGCGCGGGCAAGGTCGTCCGCGATGATCTCGCACTGCCCGCGGTTCTGCGGACCGAGACCGTCGACGCCATCATAACTGAGCAGGACCCGGAGAAGAGTCTCGCGCAGTTCCTGGCGGATCGGATCGGGGCCCTTACGTCGATTCGGGTGGTTGTTCATCTTGTCGCTCCTTGCTCCTGTTGGTCTCCGAGGCGCGGGTCACGCAACTATACGAGAAAGAAGCAGCCATGCTTGATGACGAGACGTTCGATCCTATGGCAATCGATCCCCCGATGGGATCTTCGCTGATCGAAGCCGCGCCGCAGGCGTACAGCTCGGTCTACACGACGCAGACGATCGGCACGACCCGCCGGATGACTCCGGACGGCTACCTTCTCTGCGTGGATGTCCCGATCGCGCGCTGCGGCACGCTGCTCTACGCAGCGCATGAGCTTGTCGGGCTGTCCGACAAGAACGGCGTGATCTTCGTGGAGCGTCTGGAGGAGGACGTTTTCGCGCAGAACGCCATCGACAGCTTCGCGGGCAAGCCGGTGGTCATCACACATGGCCCCGGCTTCGTCACGCCGGATAACTGGAAAGACCTGACCGTCGGCGTCGTGCTGAATCCACGCCGCGGCACGGGCCAGCAGGAGGGGCTGCTCCTCGCAGACCTGCTCATCACCGATTCCGACGCGATCGCGCAGATCATGTCGAAGGGTCCGACCGACTCTCCACAGGAAGTCTCCGCCGGCTATTCGGCGGAGTACGAGCAACTGGCGCCAGGCCGAGCACGCCAGTACGATATCATCGGCAACCATGTTGCGCTCGTCGACGCAGGACGCTGTGGCGCGCGCTGTTCGATCGGAGACCATGCAATGGCGACCAAGCCCCGGACCAAGGTGCGCGTACAGCGCCAGCGCACCGCACCGCCCGATCCTCTGGCGAATCTTCGCCGCGCGTTCCAGACGCGTGATGCGCGTGCGTTCGAGGACGCGCTGAACGAGATGGACATCCCGGATGTCGATGGTGGACATCTGGAGGATGGGCAGGGCGCCGGCGACTATCCCGTCGAGACCAGCGGCGGCGGTGGCGGCACGAGCATTACCGTCAACATCTCCGGCGCGGCGCCGGACGGCGGGCCCGCCACGGACCCCACCGCCCCGGTGAACAACAACGTCGACACCATGCCGGGCGGCGTCAACAACGACGGCGATGATGGCAACCCGGCCGGCGGTGCAGGCGGAGGCGACGTGCTCCAGATGGTCACCGCGCTCTCGGCGCGCATGGACGCGATGGAGGCGGCGTTCGCGCAGCTCTCGGGAGGCACCGGTGATTCGCTTCCTGATGGCGGACCGCCGGACGTCGAGGAGGGTGAGGGTGAGGAAGGCGACGACAAGAAGAAGCCGCCGACCAACGATCACGCCGCGCTGCTCGTCATGCATCGGGACGTCACCGCGAAGGCGGCGATCCTCGTCCCCGGCATGCGCCCGCGCACATTCGACGCGAAGGTCACCACGCTGGATCATCTCTGCGGCTTCCGCCGGGATGCTCTGGTCAAGGCCGCCGCAGATCCGCGCACCGCCGAGATGCTGAAGCCGCTCATCGGCGAACGTGTCATCGGCAAGATGACATGCGACGCTGCGACGCTGCTCTTCGATGCCGCAGCGGCGATCGTCGGCGGTGCGAATAACGCGCGCATCGCGGCGCAGATCAGTCCGCGTCGCCTGCTGGAGACGGCGGTCGAGGGGAAGGGTCCGATGAGCCCGGCGGAGATCAACGCCGCGAATCGCAAGGCCCACGCCCGCCAGAACTGATCGACTCCCCGCGCCGGGGGACGGCGTGCATCGAGTGTTTTGAACAACGGAGACAGAGATCATGGTCGCTTTCCAGTACCGGATGCCCGCGGGGATCCCGGGTGACGTTGTGTCGATGGCCAATGCCTTCATCGAACCGCAGGAGATCCAGCCCACCGGATCCACCGGCGCGCCGACCGAGTACGGCATCCCCGTCGTGATCGACGGCACCAGCTTCAAGGTCCGCGAGGTCGGCGCATCCGACACTGCGGCGGTGGTCCGCGGCATCCTCGTCCGGCCCTATCCGACCAACGCCGGCCAGGACGCGCTCGCCGCTGCCACGCCGGCCACGCGCGGCGCAGCGGACGTGCTGCGCGCCGGCAAGATCACCGTTCGACTCCGCGGCTCGACCGCGGCGGTCAAGGGCGGGATCGTCTACGTCTGGAAGTCGGCGACCGCCGGCAACAACGTGCAGGGGCGCATCGTCGCCGCTGATCCGTCGTCGGATGGCTTCGCGCTGCCGGCGACATTCGATGGGCCGGCGGACGACAACGGCTTCGTCACCATCTCCTACAACATCTGAGCGGGCGCCGCGCGGCGCTCTCCTCGACTGATCGGAAAGGCAAGCATCAACATGCAGCTCTACACCCCCGCCGGGGAATTCGTCCGCGCGAAGCCGCGGATCATCTCGGCCCCTGCCATCCTGCGCGGACGGCGCATCCGCATCCAGACCACGGACGCGATGGCGACGTTCGACCAGAACACCATCGACAGCGCCGGCGTCTTCCTCATCGGCGAGCTGGAGAAGCTCGACCAGACGCTCCACATGCCGCTCGTCGCGGTCACATGGAATCGCGACATCGACCTGCGCGAGGACGTGACGCTCGCCGATGAGGTGTCGAGCTTCACGAATTCCAGTTTCGCCGCCTCCGGCGGTGTCCAGCCGGCAGGCAAGGCGTGGGTGTCGAAGGACGCCAACGTCATCCCCGGCATCGCGCTGGACATCGGCAAGACGCCGCAGCCCCTGCACCTCTGGGCCATGGAGATGAAGTGGACCATCCCGGAGCTGGTGTCGGCGCAGGCGCTCGGGCGGCCCATCGACTCGCAGAAGCTGGAGGGCCTCAAGCTCAAGCACAACATGGATGTCGATGAGCAGATCTACATCGGCGACACGCTGAAGGGCTCCAAGGGGCTGGTCAACCACACGAGCGTGACACCGACCAACGTCGTAAACGGCGCGGCGGGTTCGCCTCTCTGGTCGACCAAGTCGCCGGACGAGATCCTCACCGACATCAACACGCCGCTGCACGCTGCGTGGCAGGCGTCGGGCTGGGCCGTCGTTCCCAGCGATCTGCGGTTGCCGCCCGACAGCTTCTCCTACATCGCGACGACCAAGGTCAGCGACGCAGGCAACACCACCATCCTCGAATACATTCGGGAGAAGAACATCTGCTCGGTGGTCAACGGCACGCCGCTGAACATCCAGCCGCTGAAGTGGCTGAACCCGACGCCCCGCGGCGTCTCGACCCGGCGCATGCTCGCGTACACCAAGGATCCGCAGTATGTGCGCTATCCGATGGTGCCCCTGCAGCGCACGCCGCTGGAGTACCGCAGCCTCTTCCAGATCACGACCTACTACGGTCGCCTGGGCGAGGTCGAGATCGTCTATCCGGAGACCGTCGGCTACGCTGACGGCTTCTGATCGATCGACAGCACGAGGGGCTCGGATGCTCCGAGCCCCTCGTGCGCCACAATCAACCGGAGCCCCCCACCATGGCAGACAACACCGTCATTGACGTCGCGACCGCTTTCCGTTTGACGCTGGACAACGGACGCATCGTCTTCGTCGCCGCAGGCAAGCAGGCGGTTTCGCAGGAAGTCGCGGATCACTGGTACACGAAACAGTTCCTGACGCCGACCCCTGCGCCCAAGCTTGGTGACTTCGAATTCGCCCGCGCCATCCGAACCCGCGCAGATGAGGCGCAGGTTGTCGCGGACAAGATCGCTGCCGAGGCGACCGCCGCCGAGGAAGCGTTCGCGGCAGCACACGCGCTCCGGCCCGCGGGTTCGGGCGAGAACCCGATGGAGACGCAGCTCCCCGGATCCCAGGATGCTCTGCCGCTCCCTGCAGGCGCGGGCGTGGGCGTTACCGGGGTCGGCGTCGATGCATCCGCCGCGCCGCAGACCGGACTGGATTCCGGTTTTACCGGGCTGACCCGTGAACCAGCGGCGGAATCCCCGGCTGATACGGGGACAGGCGCCCCGGCGGACGAGACCGGCGCCGCCGGCGATGACAGCGGCGATTCCGGCGGCGATGCGACGACCGGGGCCGATACGTCGAAGCGCCGCCGCGGCCGCGTTCGTCCGACCACGACCTGATCCACATTCGTCGGGAGCGGCGTCATGGCCGATTTAATCATCTACAATACGGTGCCGCTCACCGCGCAGCACATGCGGGACCGCTTTCCTGCGTTCGAGGATGACTCGCGCTTCCCCGAGATCTCGATGCAGTACTATCTCGATCTGGCGTTCGCGGCGCTGAATCGCGCGCGATGGGGACAATGGTTCGAGATGGGACAGCTCTGGTTCGCCGCGCACTTCCTCACGCTTGAAGATCAGGACAACGCTGCCGTCGCAGCGGGACGCCCGCCCGGCCAGACCGGTGCGGGCATCATCACGAGCAAGTCAGTCGGTTCCGCCAGCATCAGCTATGACGCGCAAGCGGTGCTGGAGGAACGCGGCGGTCATTGGAACGCGACGTCCTATGGCCGCCGCTACCTTCGGCAATCCCGACTAGCGGGAGCAGGCGGGGTTCAGCTCTGAGGTCGCGCGGTGGAATCGCTTCTTCTTCACACCGGGAACGCCTTGGCGATTGAGCCGCGCGACCTTCGTGTTATACCACTGCTGCGCGGCGGTGCTCAGCCCGTTCCAGGCGCTATCCGTGATGTTGTGCAGCGCGACAAGGAGGCGGTGCTCGAACTCTTGCTGAAACTCCTGCGCGCCGCGCTGGCGAAACGAGGGATGGACCGCACGAGCGGCTTCAAGCAATTCGGCTTGTATTTCGGCGTCAGTCATGTGGGGGTCTTCCTCTGTGGCACGCGGCGGTTGCGTCGCCGCATCCACTCTATACCGGAGAGCCGTGATGCCGGCCAGTCTCGAGATCCGGAATGATAGGCTCGGCGAAGTCTCGGACGCCGTCGAGGCGCTGACCCGAAATGCGGTCTATGTCGGGGTCCCGGCGACCGCCCCACCCAGGCGCGACGAGCCGATCACCAACGCCAGTATCGCGTATGTGCAGGAGCACGGCAGTCCCGCGCTTCATATCCCGCCTCGTCCCTTCCTCCGTCCAGGCGTCGCGGCGGCGTCCGATCAGCTCGCCGATCGGCTGGAGGACGCCGCGCATCTGGCGCTGGCCGGGAACCGCAACGGCGTGATCAAAACGCTGCATGCAATCGGATTGATTGCGCAGGCGGCGGTGCGCCGGAAGATCACCGAGGGACCTTTCGCTCCGCTCTCGGAGCGGACGCTGGCCGCGCGTCGTGCGCGTGGCGTCACGCGCACCAAGCCACTGATCGATACAGGACAGCTTCGTAACTCGATCAACTATGTGATCAGAGGTCCCTGGTTCGGAGGAAGATGATGGCGACTATCGACGTCTCGGAGTTGATGGATGACCCGGATTTTGTGGATGGCGTGACGGTCTTCCGGCGAAACACCGCAATCGGGTCGAACGGTCGCCAGACCATCACCGAGATTCGCACCGATAACGTCAACGCGATCGTGCAGCCGGCCAGCGGCGATGTCGTCGCCAAGCTTCCCGAAGGCGCGCGCATCGATGGTGCGATGAGCGTTTGGACTCGCTACACGCTGCGCGCGATGGCGACCGGGGTGCAGCCGGACGAGATCGAGTGGCGCGGGCGCCGCTACGTCGTCAGCACGCTCAACGATTTCGATAATTGGGGTGCGGGCTACACCAACGCAATCATGACGCTAAAGACGGTGCCGGGATGAGCGGAAACACATCAGCGACAGGCGGTTATCTCGTCCCGATCGGTGCGGCCGTCCCCGAGGATGACGCGCTGGCTGATCTGCTTCAGACAGCCGTCGCCGGAATTACCGGCATCACCGGAACGTTGGTTCGACCGCGCTGGCAGAGCAGCCCTCCGCCGCAGCCTCCCGTGGCCACGACATGGGCGGCGATCGGCGTGACCGCAGAGGTCCCGGACGATGGGCCCTACATCGCGCATGATGGCGCCGCGGACGGGGGACTCGGCCTCGACCGTCTCCAGCGACATATCCGCCTGGATGTGCTGGTCACGTTCTACGGTCCTGCTGCGCAGGGGATGGCAGGAGTGTTTCGCGATGGCGTGACCATCCAGCAGAATCTCGAAGTCCTCGCTATGAGCAACATCGTGCATGTCGCCATCGGTGAGCCGATCCACGTGCCGGAGCTGATTTCGGCGCAATGGATTGCACGAGTCGATGTGCCGTGGACCCTCCGGCGACAGGTTGATCGGACATATCAGGTCCGCAATCTCGCCTCGGCGGAGGGATTCGTCAACGACCAGCCCTGGGAAGTGGAGTCTTAACCGATGGCAGATGGCCTTTCGATCAACGACATCGTCAGCGTCTCGATCAATCTCTCGCCGACAGCGGCGCAGGGACGGGATTTCGGTGCGCTGCTGATTCTCGGTTCGACCGCTGACGTGATCAGCGTGTCGGAGCGCATGCGCCGCTACAGCTCGATCACCGAGATCGCGGCGGATTTCGGAACGTCGGCGCCGGAGTACCTCGCTGCGCGAAACTTCTTCGCACAGTCGCCGCGCCCCAGCTACTGCTATCTCGGGCGCTGGGCACGCACCGCCAGCAAGGCGCAGCTCTTCGGCGCAGTGCGTTCGACCGCGCAGCAGGCTTTGTCGAACTTCACCGGCATCACTTCCGGAGGCTTCGCGATCACCATCGATGGGACGGTGCGCACCTTGTCGTCGCTGAATTTCAGCGCAGCGACGACGTTGTCCGGGGTCGCGGCCATCGTCGATACGGCGCTCAGCACATGGGCGGACTGCTCGTGGAATGCTGCGCACGGTCGCTTTGAGATCATCAGCACGACGACCGGTGCATCGTCGACTCTCGCTGCGGTGACGAGCACCGCCACATCTCTGGCGCTCGGCATCTACAGCGGGACGTCGATCTCGAACGGCATCGCGGCAGAGACCCTTCTCGCCGGCGTCACCGCTATCGCCGCTCTGTCGACCGCATGGTATGGGCTGATCGTCGCCGACACCAATCCGGTCGCCGCCGATCATCAAGCGGTCGCGGCATTCATCGAAGCGGCGGCGCCTGCGCGGATCTATGGCGTCACTACGCAGGACGCGAACGCGCTCGTCGCCGCTGCGACCACCGACATCGCGTATCTGCTCGCCGCCGCGCTCTATCGCCGCAGCTTCGTTCAGTACTCCTCGTCTGATCCCTACGCTGTCGCTGCAATGTACGGGCGCGCCTTCACCGTCAACTTCGCCGGCAACAACACGACGATCACGTTGAAGTTCAAGCAGGAGCCGGGCATCACGCCGGAGACGCTGTCCGCGTCCGCGGCGGCGGCGCTGCGCGCGAAGAAGTGCAACGTCTTCGTCAACTACAACAACAGCACCGCGATCATCCAAGAAGGCGTCATGTCGGACGGCTCCTTCTTCGACGAGGTGCATGGTCTCGACTGGCTCAGCGACTCGATCCAGACTGCGCTCTACAACGCGCTCTATACCAGCGCGACGAAGATCCCGCAGACGGAGGCGGGTATCAACATCCTCGTTGCTGTGGTCGAACAGGTCTGCGGTCAGGCCGTGCAGAACGGACTGCTGGGACCGGGGACATGGAGCGTTGACGGCTTCGGCCAGCTCGCGCGCGGGGACTATCTGCCGAAGGGCTTCTATGTCTACAGCGCACCGCTGGCGACACAGCTCCAGGCGGATCGCGAGGCGCGCCGTGCTCCCGTGATGCAGGTGGCGGCGAAGATGGCCGGCGCCGTGCACAGCGCCAGCGTCATCATCAACGTCAACCGCTGAGGTCACCGACATGGCAACGTACAGCTTCCTCAACACCGTCGCGTCGCTGATCGGCGCGGGAGGCAACATCAATCTCGGCTTCGGTGCCGCCGTCGCCGAGGAGGGGATCACGGTCGAACCGACCGAGGATCAGAACAACATGATGATCGGCGCCGATGGTGCGGTCATGCACAACCTGCACGCGGGCAAGAGCGGCAAGGTCCGGGTCCGGATGCTGAAGACGTCCCCGACAAACGCGCTCCTGGCCGCGATGTTCGAGCTGCAGCGGAGCAGCTCGGCGCTGTGGGGCAACAACGTCATCACCCTCCGCGACAGCGCCCGCGGCGACGTCATCACGTGCCAGCAGGTCGCGTTCTCCCGCGCGCCGACCAGCAACTACGGCAAAGACGGCGCGATGCAGGAGTGGGCATTCGACGCCGGGATTATCAACACCCTCTATGGCAACGGGACGGCGTAATTCCGGCCCGTCAGGGGCCCTGGAACGAGTCCGGGCCCCTACCTCCCTGGCGGGGCCCGGAGGGCGTCCAGCGGCGATTGACGCGCGTTACTCCTGCGCTTTTGCCGCGGCGAGTCCTCCGAGAGCATCCGCGCGCCTCTTCCAGTCGGCGATGCCGCGTGGTGCTGCGTGCCCGAGATGTAGAATCACGCGACTCGCCTCTCGGATAATCATCTCGGTATCATCCGCGTCGGTGTTTTCACGCATCAGATAGACCGCAGCGCGGATGACGAGATCTCGCAACTCCTCGCGCACCCAATGCTTCCGATCCGTCGCTGACATAGCAGGCATCTGATCAATCTCCCTTGTGCGTGATGTTATACATGTCCTTGATGACGAAGCCTTCGCCGCCGTGGCCGCGGAGGTGTGACGTCCGCCACCAGCGCTTGCCGCCGCATCCCGCGCAGCGCCAGCGGCGATCCTCTGGCGCTCCGTCGCGATCCATCGTGGAATCAGCGTCGCTGGTGCGGACCCATTCATGCACGCACTCACGCGCACTACCTGCCTTGGCGGCGGCGTCGTGGCAGAAATGCCCGCGCACCTCATGCCGCCGCTTCGGCGTGCCGGGTTCATCCCGCGTCCCCATTCGCAGCAGGATGGGCTTCGGATCCAGGCGGATTGAGACCGTGGTGTGCGAGAAGAAGGGACGGACCTTGTTGCGGATGAAACCGCGCGTGCTGGGGACGTCGGAGAACGTCGTGATGCTCGGTCGGTTGAGCATCAGCAGCATGGTGATCAAGTTGCGGAAGGCTCCCGTGGATTCACTCGCGTACGCAGCCAGCGCGCTATCGGACCACCGCCCGGATGCGTATGCAGGGAGAAGGACGGAGTGGCGTGAACGGATCTCGCGCCGCTCCGTCGCGTCGAGCCGAGACCACGTCGACCCCCAAAAGAACCCGTCCAGCCCGATCCGAGAGATGCCGAGACGTTCAGCGATCTCTTGTTCCTTGTCCGGCGGAGTCGGCTCGTTCAGCAGATACGCGATCGGGAGCATCTCATGCATGCGCCGCCCACCCCAGACGTGTATCGCGAGGCCCTGCGTGATCAGAAAAGCCGAACGCTCTGCCGCTTCCTCCGAAGGCTCCTTCCCGGCGATCGTCTCGTGCAAGATCGGGAAGGGAAACTCGATCCACATGTGATCGAACGGTGCGACGGCAAATTCGGAGTTTCGCACGATGTGCTCAGGGATGTCGCGGATCACTTCGCCCACCCTCCGCGTCGCGTCCGCATCGAAGACGAAGCGCCGCGATGCGCGGAGTGCATTGACCAGCGTCCCTCTCTCTCCGACCTTGTCTGATGGCAGGAGCGTCTCGGGGCCGATGCGCAACACGGTGTTCATCAGCTCGTCGATCAGCAGGGGCTTGCGGGGCTCGACCATCACTCGGTCTCCTGCTTCGTGAGTGGGATGCACTCCGCGCCTACCGCGAACGACCGCCACCGCCCCATGGTCGGCAGCGCGGGACCCTCCAGCACCACGCTGCTGTAGCCGTGCGCGTCTGGGTGGCGCTTCGTCAACGAGGCGCCCCAGACCGAGGCGCTGTCGTAGCGGGCCATTTCCTGAATGACGCCCAGCGAGCATCCCTGCTTCGCGTGGAACACCATCCGGTAACGGATCATCTTCTTGGCCATCATGATCTCCTGTCCGGGGGGAAGGGGAGGGGGCGCACCCCCTCCTATACGAATCGTCAGGGAGTGGGGTGCTTGCGCACCTCCTCCCGCAGGGCGGCGGCGAAGGCGTCCATGGCGGTGGCCCGCTGGTCCCGCGCCCGCGTCATCCGGTCCAGGCGCTGGCGCAGGGCCAGGGGGCCGAACCAGCCGCTGTAGCTGCGCCCCAGGCTCTCCGGGGTCGCCCACTCCGCGCGCTGTGCCGCGGTGGCGATGGTCACCCGTGCCCAGGCGGTGCCGAGGCTCCGGGCCTTGCTGTCCTGGCCCTCGCGCATGGCGTCCGCGTGCGCGTCGTTTATGGTCAGGGCGGGAAGGGCACGGAGGCGCACCGCCTCCTGCTCGTTGATCAGAGCATTCCGCAGCGCGATGTCGTTGCCGGCCCGGGTCCCGATCGGCGGCGTCCCGGCGGGGCAGCCTCCCGTGTGGTAGCCCTGGTGCATCCCGTGGCGGACGTTCCGGGCGCTGAAGCCGTGGCGGGGAAGCGCCCCCCGGCTGTTCAGCTTGTGCTCGGCGAGGCAGGTGGGGCAGAGTCCGGTGGCCATCTTCGTTTTCCCATGCCGGGCGGGCTGCCCGTTCGGAATTTATACCCCGCAATCGTCAGGAAAAGCCACGGAAAAAGATCATCGTTTGGGCTGATTCGCGTCCTTTTCTCGCACCCCCAGGAGACCCCCATGTCGACCTTTGAAATCAACGGCAATTCGTATCAAACGGCGTCAATGCCGGTCATGACGCAGTTTCATGTCATGCGCCGGATGGCTCCCGTGCTCGGCAAGATGGCGCAGAACATGACCGGGATGGTCGAGGCGCGCGCCGCGATCGCTTCCGGCGAGGAGAAGAGCGCGATGGCGGCGCTGCTCCCGCTGGCCGAGGCTATCGCCGAGCTGTCGGACGCGGACTGCGAATTCGTGCTCAACGCATGCCTCGCTGTCACAAAGCGCCAGGAGGGCGCCAATTGGATTCCGATCTGGAACATCAACGCGAAGCGGCTTCAGTTTCAGGACATTGACTTGGCGGCGATGCTCACGATTGCGGGCAACGTGCTGACATCGGATCTCGCCGGTTTTTTGGGCGGGAACGTCCCGACGGCTTGACCGCGGAGTCGCTGCCTTTCTCCCCGGCCGTCATGCCGGACGGGGAGGAATGGCTGCTTCGCCCGGTCGAGCGCGGGATGTGCCGCTACGAGAGCCTCCTCGATGGAACACTGACGCTGATCGATCTCGCGCGTATGAATGATTATCTCGATGTACTCGCCGAGAACGAAAGCCGCTATCGCCTTGCGATGGAGAACAAGTGATGGCGGATCAGGTGATCCTGCGGGAGATGCTGGTCAAGGTCGGCTGGATCTACGATCGCGTCTCGCAGCGCGATATCCAGGGCGTCCTGACCAACATGGAGACCGCCGCGCGGCGCCTGACCGCGGCGCTGGCGGCGACAACGACGGGTCTCGGCATCGCTACCGTCGCCGCGTCCCGAATGCTCGATCGGCTCTATTACGTCTCGCAGCGGACGGGGAGCAGCGTCGATAGCATCCGCGCGTTCGGCTTCGCCGTGGGCCAGATGGGCGGAACCGCCGAAGACGCTCAGGCTTCGCTTGAGAATCTCGCGCGCGCGATGCGTGACAATCCAGGCATGCGCGCCTTCGTCCAGGGGCTGGTCGGGCCGAATGTCAACACCAACAACACCGTGCAGACGATGCAGGCTCTCGCCGCTCGTTTTCGCACGATGGCGCCGCATGTCGCGCGTCTCTATGCAGGCGCTCTCGGTATCGATGAGAACACCCTCCGTGCCTTGATCGAGGGGACGGGGAAGTTCGAAGATCGCTATCGTCAGATGGCGCGTCGGATGGGCATCGACTCCGCGCAGTCGGCGGAGCATGCGCGCACATTCCAGAATGCGCTTCGCGAACTTCAACTGATTGGTATATTCGCCATCGAGAAGCTGGTGATCGCGCTGGCGAAGATCGCGCCTTCAATGGTCGAAGGCGCCGAGGACTTTGCCAAGTGGCTTGAGCGGACGCTTCCTAAAGTCGACGCGTTCGTTCAGAGCATCGGCGGGTGGGAACCCGTGCTCATCGTTGTCGGCACTGCGCTGACGCTGCACTTGCTCAGCCCGCTGACCAAGATCGCCGCGGTACTGGCCAGTCTGCTCCTGTTGCGCGTACCGCCATGGTTGCTCGTCGCTATGGGCGTGCCTGTCGCCGCGGCGGTCGGCATCGGGATGCTTTCTCAGCACGTCGATACCAGCCAAACCGAGACGCCTGAGGAGCGCGCGGCGAATCCCAACAGGCCGCGCCCCGGCGGCTTCTTCGGCCCTGCGATTGATTGGATCAGACGCGCGACAGGTCCGCGGCTGACCTCCGAACAGCAGGGGCATCTCGGGAATCTCGCGCAGCGCTTCTTCGAGATGGCTGGGTGGCAGCCGCATCAGGCGGCAGGGCTGGTTGCCAACATTCAGCACGAGAGCGGCTTCCGCGAAAGCGCTGTCGGCGATGGCGGGATGAGTTTCGGCATCGCGCAGTGGAACCGTGATCGACTAGCGAATCTCGGGGCATTCGCCAGTCGCCTTCGCGGGCGCCCGACTAACCCACGTGAGACGACGTTCTTCGAGCAACTGCAATTCATGCAGCATGAGTTGACGCGTGGAGGTGAGGTTGCTGCTGGGCGCGCCCTTGCCGCCACGACGTCGGCTGCTGAAGCCGGGGCTGTGGTTTCTCGGCAGTACGAGCGGCCGCGCGCAGATGAGGGCTTCACGCGCGGCCGCACTGCTGATGAATGGTTCCGCAGGACGCAACAAGGTCGTGCGGGACGAGAAGTCATCGTCAATCAGAACGTCGACATCACGGTCAACGGAGCGACCGATCCGACCCGCACGGGCGAGGCGGTGCGCCGCGCGATGCAGACGCAGAGTTCTGATCTCGTGCGCAACATGCGAGGTGCGACCCGATGAGCGAAACCCTCTTTCCTCTTGCCGGGACCGTCGCATCCAACGTCGTCTCGGTGCTGCTCCGTCGTCCTCGCGCGATCGGGCTGATCATCCCGGATGTGATCCTGCAGGAAGTCGAATTGGACTCGCTGGAAATCACCGATCACCCGGTGGAGTCCAGTGCTCCGATCACGGATCACTCCTACAAGAAGCCGCGCCAAGTCGTCATGCGCTGCGGCTGGAGCAACGGTGCGAATCTCCGCGTGTTCGGCTTCGCGGTTCCCGGCGTCACGCAGGGTCTGGCCAGTGGCGTGTCTTCCTTGCTGTCGGGGCGCTTCAACATCGGTCCGCGTGGCTATATCGACGACGTCTACGAGCAGCTCTTGACGCTGCAGTCGTCGCGCGAGCCGTTCACTCTGGTCACCGGCAAGCGTCGCCACGAGAATATGCTCATCGAAGAGCTGGCGGTCACGACCGAGGTGGATAGCGAGCACGCGTTGATGGTCATTGCGCGTATGCGCGAAGTCATCCTCGTCAACACCACGACCGCCACCGTGCCCGCGCAGGCGAGCCAAGCGTCGCCGCAGCAGACAGCGGCCGTCCAGTCCCGCGGTCAGGTAGCACCGGTGCCCGCATTCCTTCCGGGAGAGATCTGATGGCGGTCTACGAGATCCCGCTCCTCGCCGCACCGCAGTCATTCGAGCTGACGCTGGCGGGTCGCGTCTATCAGGTGCGGCTGCTCTGGCAGGATGCGCAGGAGGGTGGGTGGTTCCTCGATCTCTCGGATGATCAAGGAGTCTCGCTGCTCAGTGGACACCCCTTGGTGACCGGCGCTGATCTCTTGGAACAGTACGCGCATCTGCAGCTCGGCGTCGACTTGCGCGTGATGACTTCAGGTGATCTGACCGCATATCCGACATTCACGAATCTCGGCGAAGGCTGCCGGCTCTACATGGTGACGCCATGAGCGAGACGCAGCAGTCCGGCGGATCGGGCGGCATCATCGGCGGACGACATTACCTGCGGAAATGCTCCCTAGTCGTAGCCGATGCCGCGGGAGCGGGGACCGAGCTATCGGAGTTGCGCACGATCTTTGACGTGCGTGCCTTCGATTTCCAGTCGCCGAATACCGCGGTCATCACGGTCTACAACCTTTCCCCCGACATCGGGAAGAAGCTGCAGAAAGAAGGCACACGCGTCATCCTTAAGGCGGGATACGAGAGTGCCGACTACGGCATCATCTTCTCCGGACAGATCAAACAGTTTCGCACGGGGCGCGTTGATCCCACGACGACGTTCTTCGAAATCCGCGCGCAGGACGGCGACGTCGCTTACAACGTCAGCACCATCAACGTGACGCTGGCGGCGGGGAGCACCGCCGAGGATGCCCTGGCCGCCGTGCTCGATGCGTTGAAGCCCTACAATGTCACGCGCGGTTTCATCGGCACGCTGCCTCCCGATCGCAGCATCCGTGCGCAAGTGTTCAGCGGCATGACTCGAGACGTCCTGCGCGACCTCTCCCAGACATGGGGAATGACATGGAGCATTCAGGGCGGCAAGCTGACAATCCTTCCGCTGACCGGGCGAGCACTCCCAGGCGACGCTATCGTCTTGACGTCCGCCAGTGGGCTGATCGGACGTCCAGAGCAGACGATCGACGGAATCAAAGCACGCGCACTGCTGAATCCAGAGCTGGTCGCTGGCCGTACCGTGCGCATCGACAACACCTCGATCACGCGAGGCCAGTATAATCTCGCGTATCTCGGTGATCTGCAGAACGAGATGCTCAATCAGGTCCGCGTCACCGAGGACGGCATCTATCGCGTAATTTCGGTCGACTACACCGGCGACACGCGCGGACAGGATTGGTACGCAGACATCATTTGCATTGCTCTCGGAGATCCAATCTCGGTGGGGCTAGGCCAGAGGGGTCGCGTGTAGCTCCGCACAGATGATTATGCGCAGCGAGATCGCCCGCCTCTTCCGCTACCCGCAGTGCTTCCACCGCCTCATCAAGAAAAGTGAATTTGCGGATGGGGAACGTGAACCGATCCGTCTCGTGCACGAGAACGTACCCGCCGAGAAATCCGTCCGCTGTGGGCGTCTCCGGGATGCTGTAGATGGTCCGTGGCCCGCTTCGCATGAGTGCTCTCGCGTGGCGGGCCTGATAGTCATCAACAGCGAGCATCGCTTCCGGCATCGAATCACCTCTTCCGTCAGAGGACTATACCACATGGATCCGCGCGAACGATTCGAGCAGCACGAAGAGGCGCTGCGTACCGCGCTGGACGGCTTCCAGGCAGGTGTCTGGACCGCGCTGCCGGGAATCATCGAGAGCTACGACGCCGCGAAGATGACCGTCAGTGTGCAGCCGGCTATCGAGCGGGTCAGCACCATCGACGGCACACGGACCCGGATGACGCTGCTGCAGGACGTCCCGGTCGTCTTCCCTGGTGGGGGTGGCTACATGCTGACCTTCCCCGTCGCGCAAGGAGACGAGTGCCTCGTGGTCTTCGCCTCCCGCGCCATCGATAGCTGGTGGCAGTCCGGAGGCGTCCAACCGCCCGTTTCAACGCGATTTCATAGCCTCTCGGACGGGTTTGCCCTAGTGGGGCTGCGTAGCCTCGCACGGAGCCTTTCACCGCCGCCTAGTGGCAACTCTGTGCAGCTTCGCAGCGACGATGGGTCCGCGCTTGTCTCGATCAAGGCGGGCGGCGAGGTTGCGATCAAAGCGCCGGGCAAGCTGAAGGTCGAGGGCGACATCGAAGCCACCGGCGACATCAAGGCAGGCACGATTTCGCTGAAAACACACGTCCATAGCGGCGTGCAGTCCGGCGCCTCCAACACGGGAACCCCCGTCCCATGAGATATCGCAAGCTCGACGCAAACGGCGACATGACGTTCGGCCAAGGAATCGGCGCATTCTACGTCGACATCCCGGAAGCCCCCGCGCAGGCAGTCATGACACGGCTGCGCATGGAGCAGGGCGAATGGTTCCTCGATGCCAGCGCGGGAACCCCCTGGTTGACCGAGGTGCTGGGGGAGCGCACCGACCAGTCGCGCGACCCGGTCATCCGGGAACGGGTGCTCGGTACGCAGGGCGTGACCGAAATTGTTGACTACGGTTCGGCGCTCGATCGCGAGACGCGTGCCTTCTCCGTCGGCATCACGATTAACACGGTCTATGGCAACATCACGGTGCAGGAGGACTTCTGATGGTCGTCGCCGTTGTTGATTCCAGCGGTATCACCGCGCCGACCTATGACGCCGTGCTGTCTGAGATCAAGGATGCTTATCGAGGCATCTATGGTGCGGACGTCTACATCGAGGAGGACAGCCAGGATGGCCAGATGCTGGCCATCTTCGCGCTTGCGATCACGGATGCCAATGCGCTGGCGGTCGCGGTTTTCAATGCGTTCAGCCCGGCGACTGCCAAGGGCGAAGGGCTGTCGCGCAACGTCAAGATCAACGGCATTCGTCGTCTGGTGGCGACATATTCCTCGGTCACCCTGACCATCTCCGGGACAGTCGGCACGCTGATCACGAATGGTGTCGCGCGTGATGCTTCCGGGCAGCGCTGGCTACTCCCCGCCTCCGTTACCATTCCCAGTGGAGGAACCATCGATGTCACAGCAACAGCGGAAACGCTTGGTGCGATCCAGGCGCAGGCTTCTTCAATCACCATCATCGCAACGCCGACGCGCGGATGGAATGGCGTCGTCAATGCTGCCGCGGCCGTCCCAGGAGAGCCGGTCGAGACCGACGCCGAGTTGCGCGCTCGTCAAGCGGTATCGGTGGCTCTCCCTTCCCAGACCGTGCTGGCGGGTCTGGTCGGGGCGCTGCTGTCGATCACCGGTGTAACGAGGCTGCGCGCATACGAGAACGACACCGCGGTGACCGACGGCAACGGCATCCCCTCGCACACCGTCGCATTCGTCATCGAAGGCGGCGATAACACCGAGATTGCCAAGGCCATTCTGGCGAAGAAGACGATCGGCACGGGTACAGCCGGAGCGACCGCGGTCACCGTCGCAGATGCGTTCGGCATCTCGCATGTGATCCGCTTCGCGCGACCGATGCTGGTGACGATCCACGTGCGCGTGACCATGACCGCGCTCGCTGGGTACAGCAGCCCGATCGGAGTCGCGGTGCAGGAAGCGCTGGTGGTGTATCTCAACGGTCTCGCCATCGGCAATGATGTCGTGCTGACCAAGCTCTACCCACCCGCCTATCTCAACGGCGAGCCGAACGGCAATCTTTTCGACATCACTGCGATCGAGACCAGTCTGGACGGATCGAGCTGGTCCGCGGTCGGGCGAACGATCGCTTACAACGAAGCCGCGACCGCTGCGACGGCCAACATCGTGCTGGTGGTTTCTTGATGCCCGCGCTCGCCGACTACCTCGACAAGATCACCGCGCTCCATCGTGACAAGCCGCGATTCGTCGCATCCGTCACCGCGCTGCTCCAGCCCTTGCTCGATCTGCAGGGCGTGCTCGCGCAGATCCCTGCCGATTACGATCTCGACGCCGCCATCGGCGAGCAGCTTGACGCGGTCGGCATCTGGGTCGGCCGTTCCAGGCAGGTCGAGACGCCGCTGGAGAACGTCTATTTCTCGTTTGACGAAGAAGGGCTCGGATGGTCGCAGGCGGTGTGGAAGGGACCATTTGATCCGCTCAGCGGTCTCGTCTTCCTTCCTGATGACAGCTACCGCGTGCTGCTCAAAGCGAAGATCGCCGCGAACACGTGGGATGGCACATCAGCGAAGGCCGCAGAAGCGTTCACCATCCTGCTGGCTGACAAGCCCGGGACGATGTTGGTCATCGACGACAACCACGACATGACCATGTTCATCGGGTTGTCCGGTGTTCTCCCTGATGTGGTGACGCAAGCGATCATCACGAAAGGATATCTGCCGCTGAAACCAGTGGGCGTCGGTGTGACATATTTCGTCACCAGCATCGACGGTGAGCCCCTGTTCGGTTTCGGGACGGACAACGACGCTATCGCCGGATGGGGCGAAGGCGCTTGGGGCATTCCCATCTAGAGAGGTGATCATGGCGACAGAGATCAAACCCTTTGCCCCGTCCGCGGTGGACGGGGTGGGGGCCACCGCGTTGGCCTCTTATGTCGGTGCGCTGGCTGCGCGGCTGAACGGCGTCGGATCGGGCATCGCCGATCCGCTCCTCTACAACCGCGCCATGCGACAGGCGACGTTCATGGCGGCCGGTCTTGCGGAAGCGCTGACCGATATCCTCGGAGTCGACATCAACGACGACGGGGACCTGGCTTTGCTCGAGGCGCGCATCAAGGCGGCCCTGCGCCTGGCGGGTTCGGCGGTATTCACGTCATCCGGCACGTTCGTCGTCCCGGAAGGGGTCACCAAGGTCCGCGTCCGTGTTTGGGGCGCCGGAGGCGGTGGTGGCGGCTCGGCAACGAATGGCGCCGGGGTCGGCGGCTCGGGCGGGGGCTACTCCGAAGAGCTGGTGACCGTCACACCGGGCGCTTCGGTCACTGTGACCGTCGGCGCGGGGGGCGCCGCAGGAACCGCGGGCGGAGGCGACGGCGGTCCTGGGGGAACGAGCAGCTTTGGCGCATTCTGTTCCGCTACCGGCGGTGGCGGTGGCGCGGGTGGCCCCGGCACTCTGCCGACCACGGGGCCGACGCCAGGAAGCGGCAGCGGCGGCGATCTCAATCGTTCGGGGCAGTTCTCGAGCTTCGGCACCGGCATTGGCGGCCAGTATTATGGCGGTCCCGGCGGCGCAGCACCCTTCGGGGGGCCCCCTGGCCACGCGCTTGGGACGAATTTTGCCGCCGCTGCTGGCGGCTTCCCGGGCGGCGGCGGCAATGGTTCCGGCTCGTCCGGAGGTGCTTTTGCCGGTGGTGGTGGTGCCGCCGGTCTCGTGCTCGTGGAGTGGTGAAAGATGGCCAAGTTCGCGCGTATCGACGGCGACAGCAAGGTCGTCGAAATCATCGAGGTTGAGAGTGAGAGCCTGGAGGGGATTTTTCATCCCGATGTCGTCGCTACCTTCGTCGCGGTGGCGGAGGCAGATGTCGAGATCGGTGCTGTCAAGAGCGGCAACGCATTCCTGCCAAAGCCGCCCCCGACAGTCGCCCGGCTGCGCTTCATCGCTCCCCTCGCTTTCCGGCGGCGCATGACGTCCGAGCGTCGGGCGGCGATCACCGATGCCGCGTCGAAGAACGCGACGCTTCGTGCGTTCCTCGATGACCTGGGAGCGGCGAGGGTCATCGATCTTGACCACGAAGACACGATCGCCGGCGTCGACGCAATGATCGCCGCCGGCCTCCTGACCGCGGAGGAAGGCGCCGCTCTGTTGGCAGACGGTCAGCCAGGGGAGAGCTGAAACGCATAGGATCGTCGCACAGTCCCCTGCAATGCAGCGAGGGGCATCCCATCTCTAGGAGGCCCCCAAGGGCGTCAGTGGCGTTGAAATCGTGGTCTATCGGGCTGCTGCTAGCGTGTGGCGGCGATGGTCCATGCGTTCGGCTTCGGTCAGTGCTTCTTCTCGCTCGGGGACAGGCGTCGGCTGCGGAGGACATAGGCCCACTGGCCTGGCGCGAAGAACGCGTCGCCGCACTGCTCGGAAGTCTCCCACCCGATGATGCGAAGGGCCCCATTCTCCTCGACGCGATAGTCGAGGGCGAACTCCGCTCCGGTGAAAACGGTGCGCCCGTCGTTCACCGGGACCGACGGATGGAATACGATAAGCGTCAGCACGCGAGAACCCCTGGCGCGGGGTTCTTCGGGCTTCGGCATCCAATCGTCAATGGCGGCCCGGACATTGGCGCGCCATGTCCCTTTCTCGATGAAGAAGGTGGTCTGGATGTTCCCAGGACCGTCCCCTTCCGGCACGCGCTGTGCCCCGTCCCAGGACACGGCCCAGTTTCCGTAGTCATCGTTGATGAGGGCCGCGCCGTTTTGCTGGGCGAGCCAGTCCAGTCGTTCTGTATCAGTGGGCATGTTAGGGTCTCCTTGCTGGGGATTATACACGCAGCCCGAGTTCCCGCTCCATCTCCTCGACGGTCAGGGATCCGGGGGCGCGCAGCTCGTCGGCGGCGGCGAAGTCGCGCGTGGCGTTGTCCATGTCAATGATGTAAGTGAACGCTGCGCCGTCACGCATGGCGTGGAGTGCGGTGATTCCAAATCCTTTGACGTCAGGTCCGCGCAGCAGTGCGACGTCGCTCCAGCGTGCACGTTGTGCCTTGGTCTGCATCGATCCTACCTTTCCGAAGGGACCCGCGGGTCCCTTCTCTTTTCCCCTAATCGTTCCGCTTGCGTTTAGACTTTCTACTTCTTCACCGGCGGAGGAGGTGGGATCAAAACCAACTCCTGCTGCGCCCGCGTTCCGATCACATACTTGATGTTGTCTTCTTCGATGCGCTCCCACTCTTTCATCGGATAGGAGGGCTGCAGGGTCTGCAGCCACCAAACCCGCGGCCACTCACGTCCCTTCGCCTTGTGGCCGGTGCAGAGCGTGACAACTCCTGCGACGTTGTCTGCGAAGATCATCTCGATCTCCGTCACCAGATGCTCAATCGTGGCGGCGCCTCCGCGCGTGGTGCGCGTGCGGTCGATGAGCACTCGCAGCGTCTCGACCTTGTCCTCGATCTCCTGAGCCTTGCGCTCGTTCTTCGCCGCAGTCGCATTCTCGATCTGGCGCTTGGCCCAGGCGGTCAGCCGCTCCTCCAGCCGATCCAGGGAGGTAACGCGCCAGCGCCGCGCCAGCGCGATCAGGCCCTTGCCGATGTCGCGGCCCTCGACCCGGCAGGGGATCCCCTCGCGGATCATGGCGAAGGCGGTCTGGATCAGCGGGCGCGTCTTGCGGCAGAGGATGGCGTCCGTCGCCGCCGGGACGTCATACATAAACCAGGGCGCACTGCTGACCTTCCCGTCGACCGCGGGAGCGGGCAGGACGCTGCGGACCACGCCGAGGGGCGCATCCGGGTGCGCCTCGATGTGATCGACCCACTGGCGGACGTATGCGACCACCGCGCGAGGGCAGCGATACGTGACCGTCAGGGGGAGCATCTTGCAGCCGAAGTCGTCAACGAACTTCTGCGTGCCGCCGTCCGCGCCGGTGAAGCCGTAGATGGCTTGGCGCGTGTCGCCGACCGCGACCAGCCGTCCGCCGGGCTTGAGCATCCGCTTGGCCAGCATCCGCCGGGCCGGGTTCGTGTCCTGGCGCTCGTCGATCAGCACCCAGTCGTTCTGGAACATGCGCGTGCCGTGGAAGAGCGGGGCGAAGATCATATCGTCGAAGTCGACCACCTTGTCGCAGGTGTTGGCGCTGGTGACGTAGACGTCCATCGCCCATCCGAGAGCGGTGTCGATCTCGATGTCGTCCGGGAGATCGGTGTCCAGCCCGAAGCGGTCGATGATCTCATACCAGGGCTGAACGGCGTCCGTGGCGCCATGGTCTACCCAAACCGCGAACTGCTTGGCGAAGGAAACCAGCTTGGTGATGAACCCGTAGCTCTGTTCGATCTGGAAGCGGGTCGCGGGGTGCTGGATCGCGTACTGTTCGAGGATCGTGCCGACCTTCTTCTCGTCCACCCGGATGCTTCCCGGCGGGTGGGCGCGCATCCACGCGCCGAAGCCGGCGGCGTGCAGGGTGCTGATGTAGAGCCCCGGGCGATCGGCCTTCAGCTCCTCGGCATTCGCCTTGATCTCCGCGGCGATCGTCTTGTTGTACGCGCCGAAGAAGACCGTCCCGTTCATCCGGGAAAGTCCCTGGATCAGGGTGGTGGTTTTCCCCGCGCCGGCGACCGCCTCCAGCAGGAGGGACCCCCTGCCGTCGATGATCCAGTCGAAGAACGCCTGCTGCTGAGGGCTGGCGACGAAGGGGCGGGGGGTCCTGGCCTCGGCCCGCGCGGCGTACCTTTCACGCGCGGTTTGCGGGGGCACCAGGGCGGTGGAGGCGACCAGCCCTAGTCGGGCCTTGGTCTCGGGGGTCAGGGGGGTACGGGGCTTTGCCATCGCGCTCTCGCTCAGGTCTGGGGTGGGTGGGCTAGCATTCATTCCCTAGCGGATGCTGACAGGCAGGGCAAGCCAATTGCGCGTCCGGATCCAGGGAATCAATCATCTTGTGCTCGACCGTGAAGCCGAATGCGCACTCTGTGCAGGAGAAGCGGAAGGGCTTCTGCCGCGACTTCCGCGACCGCTTCACCGGCGTCAGCTTGGCGTGGGGGTAAGGCCCCATCTCGGCGACCGCGGCGACAAGGGCTTCGCGCAGCGCGGGGCCCGCCGTCGCGTGCCGCATCTTGCCCACCATCCCGATGGCGGACGCGATCTTCTTGAACCCCTTGCCGTGGCCACTCTGGCAGTCGTCAACGACGTGGCACATCTCGTGCAGCGTGATGTCAAGGGCGGCGACCGGATCGTCGATCATCGGCGAGATAAACATCTCGTTGATCCCGGCAGCGCTAGCGGCACGCGGCCAGCACTCCCCGATGCGCTTGTGCATGCTGCCGCCCCCCGGCCAGGAGCAGGAGATGCGGAAGGGCGGGACCGCGTAGCCCGCATCGGTGAAAACGCATGTCAGCATCTCCGCGCCGTCGCGGAGCCACGCCTCGCGCAGCTTGGTGCTAGTGGCGTCGATCGCGACCACCTGTTTGATCTGTAGGTCTATCCGGGTCCGGGGCTTTGCCATGACGTCCTCGTTCAGATCTGGGGGATGTAGAGGTCAGGCGACGCGCTGCCAGCCGAGCGTCGTCTTGACGTCGTCGGTGGCCTGGATGCTGAAGGTCTCTTTGCCGTCGTTGGTGGGCACCCGATCGTAGGGGTTGCGCCGCGTATAGGAAACGCGCGAGAGGCAGATGGTAACCGAAAACTCGGTGCCGCTCTTGTCCTCGAAGAAGATCACCCAGATGCGGCGGGTGGTGGCCCCGTAGGAGGAGCGGCCCCAGTTGAAGCCTTCGCGGAAACCCGCCTCCTCCGTGTAGTGCGTGAGCGCGAACCCCTTGGCGATCAGCCTCTCGGCGATGCGGGTAGCGATCTTGCTGTCCGTCTTGTCGTCTTCGCGGATGCCCCGGAGCATGTTCTCGGACCAGTCGAAAGCGATAGCCATGGGGAAGTCCTCAAGCGTTGGTTGCCTGATCGTCATACATTCCTTCGGCGCGGCGTTGCAAGCTTTTCATGGCCCCGGACGAGACCCAATTGATGCCGCGCGTGGACCAAATCGGCTAGGATGTTCTTCCCATCCCGCACATAGGACAAGACCTTACGATCAACAGGGGAAACAACGAGATCGTCAATCTCAAGTAACCGCGCGCCGCGGGACATCGGACGGGCTTCGACCTGTGCTCTGATCTTAGGGCTGACGGGGCTTTCGTAGAACAGGATGTAATCAATACTAGGGAGATCAAGCGCCATTGCTACGGCGTCGGAATTGGCGACCAGCACCGGAACATTCCCGGCCTTGAAGTCCCGAATGATTCCCGGCTTGTCCTTGGCCCCGCCCCACAGCCACCGATGCTGGATCTTCCGCTTCGCCAGCACGTCCGTGATGATCCGTCCCGAGTGCACGAAATAGTGGACGATCATGATGGGGACGCCTTCCGGCAGCCGCGAACAGAAGTCATCGAGCCATTCCGCCTTGGCGCTCTTGTGGAACCGCACGACGCGGTTATCACCTTCATCATCACTGAACGGGAGGAATCCCGCCGAGATCTGGCGCAGACGGATGAAGGCATTCTCGATGGCGTCGATCTCGCCGTTCCGCAGCGCGATCATCTCCTCGATCTTGGCATCGTACGCGTCGCGTTGCGCGCCCTGCATGCGGAGCGTGATCTGGCCGGTGTAGACGTTCTCCGTCGTCACCTCGCCGCGCAGATAGCTCAACGAATTGCTGGCGATGCGTGCGCGGAAGATGCTCTTTTTCTTTTCATCAAACACCAGCTTGTAAGGACCCTGCTTGTCACGCCGGCGCGCGGCGTACGCATAGACCCGCTCCTTCTTGCCGAAGGCTTCCTCGAAGAAATGATAACTTCGTCCCAGCCGCACTCCGTCATCGATTAGGAACCAGGGCGCCCATGCGGTGAATGGGTTCCGTCCCATGATCGTCCCGCTTAGCCCGCAGCGCCAGTATGCGTTTCGCACCAGTCCTGCGGCGAGCTGAAACCACACTGATCCGGGATCCTGGCAGCGGTGGATCTCGTCGATAATCACCAGATCGATGAATTCGGATGCGGCGCGGAGCGCATCGGTATCGGCCGTCAGCCGCGTCCGCTTCTTCCGGTCGGTCTTCTTGACGCAGAAGAGCTGCTGCAACGCCGACCATGGAATCGCGATCAGGTCGGTGTTGTCCTGCAGGGCATCCACGAAGCGATCGCCGATACCGGCGCCGCTGTAGATGGGCGTCACGCGCAGCCGGCTGTGGTCCGCGGCGTTCGCCCCCCACTCGTCGACGCCGAGTGGCGCGTGGCAGATGATCAAACCCTTCTGCTTGAACTTCCCGGCGGTGCGCAGCATCTCCGCCCAGTCGAGCGCGATCTTGCTCTTGCCCATCCGCATGTCATAGAGAAGCATCCCGCGTCCGACCAAGGACATCATGGCGAGCCCCTCTAGCTGGGGCGCGCGGGGCGGCGTCCGCGGCGCGTAGTCGACGCCGAGATGCTTGCGGATAAACGAGCGGAGCCATGACGGCTCCGCTCCTTTGAAGTCCGGCAGCGCCGGCGGATCCCAATCGAGGAACCGTCGGAGTGCCTCCGGATCAATCGGCATTGTCGACGTGCAGGATGTAGCCGTCCTGATGCAGCACGAAGCGGACGGGGCTGCCGACCCGTTCGCTGACCCGATTGAAGGTTCCGGCGACCGCGTGGTCGAGCGAGATGCCGAGCTGCATCGCGGTGAGATCGAGATACGTGATCGTATCTGAGATCTCTTGCGCGAGCATGGGGACCGCATCCTCACGCATCAGATCACCGCGGTGCATCTTCTTGGCGACGTTCGCCGCCTCGCCCAGCTCGCCCGCCGTCGCGCCGAGCCATTCGAGCACCGACCAGTTACTGCCGTTCGAGTGCGGCGGCGGGTGCGCCAGATCTCCGTGGACGTTCTTGAAGTGCCCGACACGCAGCATGTTCGCGCGCCGCAGATCACGCAGCGTCAGTCCGGCATCGCGGACGAAGTCGTAATCGCTTGGCGGTGTCTCGTTTTTCACGATCCGCGTTCGTGTCTTGTAGGGCGCGCCGTAGCACATCATCAGATGCTGTTGAATCACGCCGAGGATGTGTTCTTCGCTGATGAATTCCGGACCGGACACCTCGATTTCCACCAGAACACGGGTTTTGCTCATTCGTCGTCATCCTCTCCGCCGCTGCCGCCGGTTAGACGATCCAACTCGGACTCAGCAAGCTTGCTCATATACACTGAATCGATGCAGAATTGCCCTGTCGGGTAGCTCTGCGTGATTAGCGTGACGAATTTGTCTTCGGCACTCCGCGCCTCGGAAACCAGCAACCGCGCCAATCCGATCCTGCGTTCCTCACCGGTCTGCGAATACGTGACCACCAAATCGGCGGTGCCGATCATGGAGAAGTCCTCGCCGACATGGCCGGACGTCACCGTTTTGGCATGCGCACTGATGCGATTGCCTTGCGTCACCGTCGAGATGGCGATGTTGCGTTTGACCGCGATGCCGCGAATCTGGCGGAAGATCATGCCGAGCGAGATGCGGAAGTCCTTCGTCGGCAGCGCCATGAGATTCGGATAGTCGATCAGCACGAGATCGGGGACGAAGGAGTGCTCCCGCTCCAGCGCGTCAAGATACGCATTGAGATGTCCAATCGTCAGTTCGCCTGTCGGGAATTCTTTGATCAGCAGCTTGCCGCGATTCTTCAGTCCTTTGATCCGTCGCGCGAGCGTGGTCTTCTTGATCGACTCCAACGAGTCCGGCTGGATCTCGTCGAAATCAATGGACGTGCACCGTCCCAACTCATCTTTGATGAGTCGCGCCAGCCGGTGCGACGTGATCTGGCGGAGCGTCAGCGCAAACAAGGACTGCATGTAGCGTTTCGCTGTAATCTCCTCGGAGTTTTCCAGCGTGATATGCAGGACGTTGTGTCCGAGCATGATGTTCGCTTTTCCCTTTTCGATCAGGGACCAGCTCTTACCGCGTTTTGCCGACGCGATGAGCACGTCGACCGCCTTGCGCTCCGGCCGGCATCCGCGCTCGTCGAGCACATCAACGCCGGAGCTGAAGAAATTGCGTTCCGGCGTCTCCAGCACGGCGAGCATTGCGTTCGAGTCATGCAGCCAGATGCCCGGCTTGTTCGGCTCCGACATCACGTTGCTCGCGTAGAGCGCTTCCCGCGCCGCGGCAAGATCTCCGCGCGACAACGCATCTGCCGACGCCTCCAGCGCCTGCGCGAGCTTGCGCGTCGTGATATATTCATCGAGCTTGGTCAGCACGAAATCGGGCTGGATGTCGCTCGCGAGGTCTTCCATGCGGTCGAGCGTATCACGGAGCAACGACCCTTCCGCACTCTTGCGGACGTCGTCCTCCAGCAGGTCTAGCAGATGCGACCGCGGTGGCAGCGAGTATTTGCTGATGTGCTCGCATGCGACATCGGCGATCTTCCGGTACGCCCTGGTGCTGAAGATCTCCGGAGTAAGACGCAGCGCCAAGCCCGGCGCATGCGTCTCGTCCCAGCAAAGAAGCGTCAGGATGTTGTCTTCGAGGGCCCCCCGTAGTTCCACAATCAGCCCCCCTTGTTCTTCATCCCCTTGCGCGCCTCGCGCAGGCGCTCCGCGGCATTGACCGCATCGGTCCGCCGCTGGCGCGCCTGGATGTCACGCCGCGCAGGGCGGCTGTAGCGCGGGTCGTGCTTGATGTTGCGACGGAAGCGCCGGCATGCACGAGCAACACTCATCATCGTTCCCCTAGATGCGCTCGATGGACGAGCCTGCGGTTGTCTTCGTGACCCGCCACGTCTCGGCGAATTCGGTATGCGCCAATGCACGGTGGTCGAGCACCCATACCGAGCGCCTTTCTTGATCCGAACGTCGCCGCAACGCTTCCATCAAATCGTCCACGCCCTGGCCGGACAACCACGCCGACGGTTCATCCCAGACCTCGAAGCCGTAGCGGACCCCCGCCATCTGCTGAATCAAGGAACTGAATCCGGTCGCGATGGCCAGCCGAAGGCGTTGCTGCTCACCTCCGCTCCACAGCTCCCAAACGACCGATTGTTCATCCGGAGTGTGAATGACCACCTGGACGCCTTCCTTGCGGCCTCCGCTCTTGGTCTCGGTCTCGACCGCGAATGCGATGCGCCACCCTGCCAGCCCCAGCGCATCCGCCGCGTTCGAGACCTCGATCTCAAGATAGCTGAGGATTCGCTGGATCATGAATAACCGAACGCGTCGAAAGCCGTTCCGCCAATAGGTCGCGATGTCCTGCTCGCTGCGCAGCGCCGACTCTTCCGCGAGCACCTCCGCCAGTGTCCGTCGAGCCTCGTTTTCCTGCGCCTTTTGTCGCGAAATCATGGCGGTGTAAGGGTTCTCCCGCAGCCCGATAGCCTCCGCCGCCGCGACCAGGGACAGCACGCGTTTCTGCTGCGCACCAGACGCGGCGAGCGCCGCTTTCAGTCGCTCTTCGCTGGGCCCGATCTCTGCATCGATGTCGGCGAGTGCACTCTGGTGGTGCGCAACGTCATCATGCAGCGCATCCTCAACGTTCTCCTCCGCTTTGATCTCTGCAGCGAGGGAATCCATGTCCTCCCGGAGACGGGCCTGTTCTTCTTCGCGCGCCGCGGCAGGAAAGCGTTGTTTGCATGTCGGACACGTGTGGTTTTCTTCAAAATGCGCGAGATCCGTCGTCCGTCTTTTTTGCTGTCGCTTAAGATCAAGCAGCGTTGCGGAGCTTCGCTGCAATTCCTGTCGCTTCTTCTTCAACGCCGCTTCCACCGTGGCGCGCTCCAACAGCAGATCGCCGTCCCGCGCCGCTCGTGCGCGACTTAGCTCACGCTCGCACCGCGCCGCTTCCGCCTCGGCTTCCTCGACGTCGGCGATCGCGCGCTCCAGCTCCTCTGCGCGCTCCGATTCCCAGCGACGTGAATCGCTTTCCAGGGCGGTCGGGTCGCCCAGCCCTGCTAGGATACCCTCCGCATGCGCGCGGCGCTGTAGCAGCGTTGACGTGGCACGTTCTAGCGCCTCTACGCGGCCGGCGGCGATCTGCGCCGCACGGAGCCAGACCCCAAGATCGAGCACACGGTCGAGCAGCACTCCGCGATTGGCAACAGGGAGGTCGACCAACAGATCGACGCCCTGGCCGAAGATCACGCTATGCAGGAAACGCTCGCGATCGAGTCCGAGCAAGGCGTTCATCTTGTCCTGCTCGATCGGCACTTCCGCGTCGACAGAATTGTCATCGTAGCTCTGGATGGCGAGCCGGTCTGGGTTGCCGCTGCGTCTGATCATGTGCAGCACGCCTGCGATGCGCAGCCACGCACGGACGATCGGCTGCTTCTCTCCCGTCGAGACGAGGTCGCTGGCGCGGCGCCCCTTGATCGCGGTGCCGTAAAGGCACCAGACCACAGCATCCCAGATCGTGGTCTTGCCGGCGCCGTTGGCTTCGAGGCGCGGCTCCGCCAGATTGAGTCCGCCGATGAATTTCAAGCCGTCCGCCGGGCGATCCCAGTCGTCGCCGCCCGCGAAGTCGATGAATGTGGTTTCGCGGTAGCTTTTGAAACAGGTCAGCTCAACGGCGACGAGATCAATCTGGCGCATGATTCATGTCCGTGGAGGAAGCCGCGTGCGATTGGGAAAGTCTGCGGCAATTGCGCTGAGGATCTGGTTCTGCTTCTCCGTCGCGTCTGCCATTCGTTTCAAGCTGATGGCGATGGACGCCAATGCTGCGTCGCGATCGATGCGCGTGATGGCCGGCTCAAGCCGCTCGACGGTGCGCAGGTAAACATCGCGATCCTCGCTCATCGAAACATCCTCCCTTGTCTGATGTGCCACCAGTTGAACGCGCGTCGAAGAACGTAGGAACGCACGATCGAGACCACGGTAAACGCGCTCGCGATCAGTATGTTGTCGCTCAGCGGTACGCGGATGCCGAACCAGGGAAACACCGCGATCTGCGCGAGCACCGCTACGCCGAAGCCGACCGCCACATTGACGATCACCTCCAGCATCGAATGGCGACGGGACTGGCCGCGCATCAGTATTTCTTCCCGCCCTCGGCGCGACGTGCCTCGTGCGTGTGATCCGCGCGCTTCGCGTTGTATGCGAGTTTCTCCGCGAAGGCGCCGGCGACGTCCAGCTTCAGTCCGCCGGCGAGATCGAAGATACGGATCAGCGCATCCGCGAGCTCCACCTCCAGCATCGTCCGGTGCGGGAGGTGGTCATCCATCTTGCTCTTGCGGTGACCCTCCATGCCCTCGGCGATCTCGCTGACTACGAGCATCAGCAGCTCGCCGACATTGCGCTGGATCGGCTCGCCGTTGTGGATGTCGGTCCACCAACGCTTGTGACGCTCGTGCGTATCTGCGATGAGATCACGGAGGAACGTTTCGTCGTCCGGAATCATGTAGTTCATCACTGTTTCTCCTCTTGCGCGGTTTTCAGAAACCGCTGGCCACTCGACAGCATGTCTGCATCGAGATTGTTGATCTTTCCAAACGCGATGAGCACTTCATCTGGAAACTCGTAGTGCCGCACCTCCGCAGCAGATCCACGCACCGCGACTTCCATCTCCACGATGGCTTCAATGCGTTCTGATCGAATCTCGAATGTATTCATCCATTCAGTCAATGCAGATCGATAGTGGTGCCACATCTTGCTATCGTTCGATGAGATGCGCACGCGCAGATGCACGCGATCACCGGCAAGCATTTGCGCATCCATCAGCGGATCGAGATCGAGCTTCCCATCGACCACGCGAGTGTTGATCACCCATTTCTGAACGTTGCGGATGATGTGCTTGTGTCGAATCTTGTAGTCCTCGCCGAGCACTAGCATCCGCGTCTCATGCATGTCGCCGAACCGAACGATATGCGGTGCGCCGATGTAGCGGATCCGCCCGACTTTCTGCGGTGTATGCAGATCACCGGAGTAGTAGACCGGGCCTCGCGGTAGTGGTGGAAGATGATCGTCCTTGTCGAGGATGAATCCGCTATCCGCGCGTCCTCCTTTGCTCGGCTGATGCATGATGACGCATGCGTAGTCAGCGAGCGCGACCCCCTTCCAGTCCCGCGCAGGATTGCTCGAATGCGGGAGCATCAACACGTCGCCATCTTCGCCCGCCATCGCAAACGGAGCGTCATACCAAAAGACGCCGTTGATATGCTGCAGAAAGCGCCAGAAAGGATCTCCGACCTGGGGATGGTCGTGATTGCCTTTCAGAACGTGCACTCCGCCCGCCCGCCCAGCCAGACCTTGCATCGTGCTGACGATCCGATTGACCAGCGCCGCGGGATGGCGGTCCTTTCGGTCGCAGAGATCGCCGGCGATTACCACCGATGCTCCGGGGTAGTCGTCAAGCAGCTTGTGCATCTCGGCGAAGCACTGCCACCTGTATTCATCTGCGGCGTTGTCCGTGAGATGTAGATCAGCAGTCAGGATCATATGAACGCTCCTCAATAACACGCCGCGATGCTTCGGTCAGCAGCGCGTCGGGACGGATGCAACGCAGAAGCATCTCCCACTCCATCATAAAATACTCACCAGCGACCGCATGCCAAACATACCGCAGCCTGGAGCGTGGATTCGACGCGCGAATGATCTCACCCGTCTCGCGCGCGGTGAATAGCACGGTGGGCCGCCGGTTCTGCTTGGCTACCACCAGTGCGCGCTGACCGAGCTTGCTTGCATCACGCTGCGTCTTCTCGAATGTCTTGACGAGGAAGCTCCGTTCCGGGTTGAACAGCAGCATCTCGAAGTCGAGCGACGCCTTGTGCTTGCACTCGATGGCGAAGCGCGTCGCGAATCCGAACGCCAGGGGGTGCGTCGCCATGATATCTCCCGGCGTCCCGTGGTCCTCGATATCCTTGCGCTGCGCGACCGTGAAGCTTCCGCCGGAGAGCACGCTGCGCCGGAAGAGATCAGTCCGCTGATTGCCGCTGACCCAGCGCGAAAGCGCGCTGGCCACCTCGCGCTCGAACGCCGCGCCCTTCGCCGCTCCGCCGCCGGGGCGCATCAGGGAAGCTTCTCGCGCGGACATGCGACTCGCATCGCTTGTTGCTCTGCCGCCGTGCCGTCAAACAACGCGTCGATGTGGTCCGCAACCATCCGCATGACATGCTCCCGTCCGGCGCGCCATTCGACTTCTGTGAACGTCATTGCAATCTCAGCCTTGCGCATCTTGGTGCGCTCCGTTTCACCGGGCGTACCGTAGGTGATCTGCATCCCTATATTCATCTCAAGGCTCATAGCGTGATCGTCTCCGTCGTTGATCGCCGTCGCGCGGAGATGGGGCGCTCACCGGTCTCCTCCGCTTCGAGTTTCGCTCGATGCTCCGTGACGAGATCGATGGCTTGCTGCGCTTCGAGTGCACGGGCTTTCAGGATACGCAGATAGCGTGTCTTGCGCGCAATCATTGCGTCGATCGCCGCTGCCTTCGTCGCATGGGCGAACTGCTTTGTTGCGGTAGCGAGGATGAACGTGCCTTCCTTCGCCAATGCGTGGAGGCCGACCTTAACGCCCTTTGGCGTGATCTTGATTACCGTCCACGCCTCCATGCGGACTTCGAGCGAACCCGGGCCCTCGGGTTCGTCGTATTCATTCAGCGGCGCTGCGTAGCGGCGGGCATCGCAGCGCCACCAGATGTCTCCTACCTTCGGTGGCGCGGGATCAATCGCCCGCAGCCCGCACCCGTGCCCTGCGGGCGTCTGGCACGGTGGTCCGCCGCACGGGCACCCTTGCTCTTCTTGCGACTCGCTCATGACTCGTATTTCCGCATCGGGGGCCGGAGCTTCTCCTCGATCTGCTCCCAGCGCATATCGACCGCCGAAATGATGTCTGCGCGTAGCTCCGCCAGCGACGCGCGATCGCCGTTCTGACGACATGCGATGACCGCTGCCGCAGTCTCCTTCGCCGAGAGTGCGAGGAGATTCTCGGCCTTGTGCTCCTTGAGCCAGTCGAGGCAGGACAGCTCATCATCCACGCCATAGTTGTAGTAAACCTGGAAATCGACGCGGCGATGCGGGAGTCCGACCTTGTTCTTCTTGACGTTCGCTCGCACGTCGGAGCCGATCGTTCGGTCCGCGCCGAGCACGGTCTTCTTGATCTTCCCGATCTCAGCGAGCCAGACGATATGCGTGCAATAGAATTCGAGTGCCTGACCGCCGGAACGCGTCTTGCGCTCACCGAACGTGACTCCGATTTTGTCTCGTGTCTGCGAGATGATGAACAGCGCGCATTGCGCCGCCGTGATGGTGCTGAGGTGTCTGCGAAAGAATTCGCTGATCTTCTTCGCCTTCGCCGCGCCAAAAGATCCCTTGTCTTCCTCCCGCTCCATCTCGGCCTTGTCCGACAACGCGTCAAGACTATCGAGGATGTAGAGGCACGGCGACGGCTTCTTCCGCGCAGCGAGCCACTGCATCAGATCGTCACGAAAGTCCTCGACCGTCTCCAGTCGCTCCTTGGGTGTTGACAGCCCCTTCGGCATGCCGATGCTCAGCGCGTAGCGGAGATCAAGCGCATCCTCTGATTCGCCGTAGCGCACGGACTCCGCACCGAACATCCGGGCGAAATTGGCCGCCGCCTCGATGGCCAGCAGGGTCTTGCCGCTGCTGCGATCGCCGACCACGTTCGTCACGCGCGTCTGCGCCCATCCCCCGCCTAGCGCAAGATCGAGCAGGCGGTTGCCGGACGAATAGAATTGGATTTCATCGTCGTCCGGGATAACGATCGCCGCGCGGCGGATGGGCGCTGCATCCGCGGGCGCTACCGAAACACGCGCCTTGCGCGCCTTGATCGCCGCCGGAGGGGGGCACTCCCCCTCCAGCACATTTGTCCTGGGCTTGGCCATGGACCGGCTCAGTCCCGCTTGAACTTGGCGCGCAGGGCCTCCGCACGTGCGGCGCCCCCGCTGCCGCGTCGGTCATCGTCGTCCCGCCTGCGCTCGCCGCCGGCCTCCGCACGCGATTCTTCCTCATCATCGTCCCGCCGCTTCCGCGGCTTCTCATCTTCCTCATCGGCGTCCCGCCGCGCACGAGGCTTCTCCTCCGGCTCATCCTTGTCCGGCTCGATCGCCACCCGCCGCTTGCGGGGCGGGTCCGTCTTCTCCGTGTCGAACGGAGGATCCGCATCCGCATCCCGCCGCGCACGAGGCTTCTCTTCCTCGTCCGCGTCGCGCCGCCGTCGCGGCGGATCTACGTCCCGTGTCGGTGCGCGCCGCGGACGCTCATCCTTGTCGTCCTCGTCATCTCTGCTGCGCTCTCGCCGAGGACGCTCATCCTTGTCGTCATCGTCGCGGCGACGGGATGTGCGCTCGT
>FRDC01004114.1_pt1 | contig 68006 bp, 53 predicted proteins | sample 1106171 | NCBI WGS metagenome assembly FRDC01 (sample SAMEA3930566, study PRJEB13176) | freshwater metagenome | biome: Drinking water system; feature: drinking water; material: water | place: Singapore | collected 2014-12-20 | reverse complement strand
AATCAACCGCTGGAGCTTCATGGTTGCGGGCGGCGTCCCGCCTGTCGAGCAAAGCGCCTCCCTCAAAGGCAATATCGATGCGACATACAGCCATATGGCTTGGAACAATTATGACCGCGAGGACGAGCCCAACCGCGGCAACCTTGCGATGCAGGGAAAAGTCAACGGCAATGCCCAGACACACGGCTGGCAGCTAAGCGCGCGCGGCAACGGTTTTATCAATTCCGAGCGCGAGCTCAACCCCAACGGCGATCGCGGCGAGATCGGCGAATACCTCCTGCGCGCGGAAAAGCCTGATGAAACGCTTTCAACCACGCTAAACCTTGGCCATCATAAAATTGAAGCCAGCAACCTTTTGATCGACCGCTTTTACCGCAGGGGCGCTTCGGCCAAGTTTGATTTCCTGCACGACCGCGCCGGACTTGCGGGCTTTATCATGAATCCTTCATCCATTACGGGCAACCGCAATCTTTCCGGTTTTGACGAAGGCGAAAGCGTCGTGCGCGGCCTGCACGCGCGCGCCAGGCCTTTTGCAAAATTGGGCGACAGGCTTGCTTTTGAAGGCTCGTTCTACAGCGGGCAAAAAGGGATCACCGGGAACGGTACGGCCGGCAGCTTGACTGAACGCCCGGACGCCAGCGGCTATCAGCTGGGACTTACCTCGTCCCTGATCGAGAATTATCTTGATCTCAGCACCCAATACTCTGAGAGCGATTTCGATCCCGACGGCCGCCATACCGGCGTGGGGGAGGAAAACGATCATGCCTATGACGTTTCCTTCACCTTTTTCCCCTTTGGCGGCAAAATCGCCAAGGACGGCAGCATCCGCCAATGGAAGATAGACGCCGGTTACCAGCAGACGGGGACAGGTTTTGACACCCTTCTTAATTCCGCGCTCGAATCCGACCGCAAGACGTGGAAACTGGCCAGCGCTTATGCCCGCGGCGGCCTAAGCCTTGATGCCGAGGCCAAGTGGCTGACCGACAACGTCAATGACGACCCCGACAAAACACGCGACGGCGCGCTTAGCGTCTGGGCGCAAACCAGCTATGCGCCGGAAAAGGAAATATGGGGCATGCCCGTGTTTTCACTGGGCGCTGCCTTGAGCGACGAAGAACGGCGCAGAACCCCCGCCGGATACGTTGGTGACGGCCTTGACCGCAAAACAGGCTCGCTCAACGGCGGCGTGGCGCTTGGCTTTGAGACCATATCCCTGTCGCTCAACCACACCTATACGAAATTCATTGACGACATAGATACGACCGCCGAATATGAATCCCATTTCACGGATGTCGGCGCCGAATACCAGTTGTCCGAGCGCGTCACGCTCAAGCCCGGCCTTCAGTTCGAATATCTGGATGAGGACAGCGACGGCGCCAGCCGGGCTACGCACGCAAGCCTGGGGGGCGAATTTATCCTGATCCCGCAGAAGCTGTGGAACAATTCTGACTATTCGATGCTGCTCAACGACGGCAACACGCCCGCGGGCCGCGAGTTCAGGGCCGAGACCGAATTTACCTGGCTGCTCAAAACCGCGGACGTCAACTCGCCGGGCCTCGCGCTTGCCGTGGCGGGACACTACGACAACGAAATGGATACAGACGACAGTACGGACGAGGAAGATGAGGACGCGCGCGTTTTCATCCGTCTTAAATCCTCCCTGGCGTTTTCAAGATAGGAGATCACGCAATGTTCAAACATGTTTTTACCTTCCTGGCCGTGATCCTCGCCTTGAGCACGATGGCGCCGCAAGAAGCCAGCGCGGTTATTACAACCGGCAGCGGCACAGCCTCGCCGCGTTCCATCGCATCCGACGCTCCTGCAACCGTGACAATCAACTGGCGCATGAACCGCGCTGGCGGCCCCGGCCCGTATACGGTCGAGGCTGATGACGGCGCACTGCATCTGGGCAGCGCCAACGGCCCCACGCTCGCCCTGACGGACACGCTCTCAAAAACGCTCAACCCGCCCGGCGCACCCAACAACTTCACCGTTACTTTCACCGAAACGCTGCGCATTTCGCGCACCCACGTCCAGCGCGCCGCCGAAAGCGGCGAACCGCTGGTCTACGTCCGTGAATTTACCGACAACAACTTCATCGCCTCAACATTTCTGGAGGCCACTATTACAATCACGGGGTCCATGGGGGTCAATCTTGCCATCCGCCAGATCCGGCTTAATTTTGCCGACGGTTCGGTCGCTTGCAGCGCCGACCAAGGCGACGCTCTGTCCGCCGAAGCCGAGATTCTGGCCGATGGCACCGGCATGCTGCGCGGCGCCTGGCAGGTACGCGAGAACGATCGGGGAAGCTTTCTCACCCTTAAGAACGTGCAACTGCCGGTCAGCGCCGGCAATAACCTTGTCCTGAAAAGCCCGCCGCTGCCGACCGATGCCGCCGGGAGGGTCGATGTACGCTTTCATGTGACAGCGCCGGATCTTTCTTTTGACGAGCCTTTCATCAGCTGTTTCCTTTCCGGCAGCGGCATGGCATCGCCGCTGGAACAGGACAAAAGGCCCAGGGCCGAAATGGTTTCGCCAAGAACAGCCATTCCGTTGAATGTCGGCTCAAAACTGCAATGGAAAACCGTCAATGGTGCGAAAAGCTATCTGGTCGAAATCCTGCCCGGGACGGGCGGGAAGCCTGTAGCCGCCATGCGTATCCCGGCGGGCAAGTCCGAAACGGCCCCCTCTCCGCTCGTGCTGGAGAAGACCGATCCTTCAGAGAACTATCTTGTCCGCGTGATCGTGGAGTAATACCGGTATCTCTTTCGCTTCGGGCAGTTCGGAAAAATTCTGCCTGCCGAGCAAAAGGCCGATAACGGTCAAAGCCGTCCGCGCAACGAGTTCCAGATCGTAAAAAAATGACGCCTTCTTGACATAGACGTATTCCAGCGCCAGTTTGTAGGGCAATACCTTTTCAATATAAGCCTTTTCAGGCTCGCCGCCCGTCAGCATGGCCTCGGACTTTGTATAGCCCCAAAGCGCGCCGGGGCTTGTGATGCCGGGTTTGACCGAAAGCGTTTCTTTCATCCAGTCCGTATAATGCTCCTCGACAATTTTTGGGTCTTCAGGACGGGGCCCCACGACCGAAAGCTTCCCGCACAAAACATCCCAGAACTGCGGCAGTTCGTCGATCTTGGTCTTGCGCAAGAAAGCGCCGAAGTGAAAAATCCGCGCGTCCCTGTGCCCCGTAATGACAGCGCCCTCATTAGCCGGCTGCCAATGCATGGTGCGAAACTTGTGCATGATAAAAATCTGCCCGCCCTTTCCTACGCGCCGCGCCTTGTAAAAAACGGGTCCGGGGCTTGAGAGCAGAATACCCACCGTGGCAAAAAACCACAGCGGTGAAGTCACGGCTATCGCACAAAGAGCAAAAAATCCGTCAAAAAGAGCCTTTCCGAACATCAGGAAAGATGCACAACAATCGCAATGATGTAAGCCAGGTGAGTCAAGTTATGAATCTCTTGATCAACGCCAAAAGCCCACCAGTAGGCGCTGTCCGCATAGGTCCAGCCGCCCTTCCGGGTGATTATGACCTTAAGGCGATCCACCGAGCCATGAATAAAGAAATCCAGCGGCGCCAGCCACCATAGCGCCGGCGCATAGAGCATGACAATTACAAAGGTCGTGATGGCATGAATGGCGGCATGAGCAAAAAGAGGCTTGGCGCCCCCTTCGCCAAAAGGGCGGCCTTTTTCCAGAGCCATCCACGGTGTCTGCAAGAAAAAATCACACGACACCTGTTTGACACGAAAAATCAAATAAAGAATTAAAATGTCTACAAGCGACATATTTCCGTCCCCATCATCACCGGGGCCCATTGTATGCGATTTATTGCGCGGCGTCTCCCCTAAAAATTACACTGGTAAAAAAAATGATCCGACGTAAGATGGGCATGGACAGGTAGGATGACCGGAAAAAACATAAAAAAGAAGTTTGAAAAAGGCAGCCTTCTCCTGCGCGAGGGCGAAAGGGGCGATTGCGCCTATATCATTGAATCTGGAAACGTGGAAATTCTTGTCAATCGCGAGGGCAATCTCTGCCAGATCAGTACGCGCGGCCCTGGGTCGCTCGTCGGCGAAATGGCGATGATCGACGACAAACCCCGCGTCGCCACCGTGCGCGCACTTACCGATTGTGAAGTCATGGAAATATCGCGCGATGATTTTACGCGACGCGTTGAAACGGCAGATCCCGTTATCAAGATGGTCATGCGCGTGATCATGGCGCGTTATCGCGATATTTTAAGTCGTTCGGAGTTTCCGCCAAAAATAACGCTTGCAGGCACCGCCTTGACCTCGGCAGAAGCCTCGGAAATAAGCGATCGCACACATGATCAGGCTCTCAATACTCTCAAAATATTCAATGAACTGAAACACTCGCTTGATCAGAACCAGCTCGTTCTTTATTACCAGCCGATCATCGATGTCCAGAACAACCGCATTGCCGGATTTGAAGCGCTTATGCGCTGGAAACATCCTGAAAAAGGGATGATCTCGCCCGGCATTTTTATCCCGGTTGCTGAAGAAAGCGGCCTGATCGTCGCCATGTCCAAATGGGCCCTGAAAACATCCTGCGACACGGTACAGAAACTGCAAAGTGTCGCCTCCCCAAAAGTAACCTGTAAAGACGAGCTTTTCATCAGCGTGAATTTTTCAGTCAAGGATTTTTCTGACGGCGATTTCTTCAAAGTCATTCAGGACACGCTGGCACAGAAAAATACCCGGCCAGACAGCATTCATCTTGAAATCACCGAAAGCCTGCTGATGGAAGCGCCTGAAACGGCCAAAGCCGCGCTTGAGAAATGCCGCCAAATGGGTGTGCATATTTCAATTGACGACTTCGGATCGGGCTATTCCAGCCTGGGCTATTTGCACTACTTCCCGATCAACACGCTTAAAATCGACCAAAGCTTCATCCGTTCCATGCTGTCACAGGAAGCCAGCTACATTCTCGTCAAGGCCATCATCGGCCTTGCCAAGAACCTCAAGATGAAAGTTATTGCCGAGGGTGTCGAAACGAAAGAAGAAGCGACCTCCGTCCGCGATCTTGGCTGCGACCTTTGTCAGGGCTATTGGTTTGCCAAGCCTATGCCTCTGGAAGCCGCAGCCGACTTTGTCAAAAACTGGACGCCGCCCTCTTTTTAACCCATCCAACCAATTGATATAAAAAGATAAAATATCCTTTCATTAGCTTTCTATTAATTATTTATCCTTCCTTAATGACTTAGGTGTATTCTGTAAGTTAAGGGAAATTAGTTAGCTTAATCGGGGGGTTTTCATGCCTAAAGACATTCAAAACGATTCGCTGATCGTCAAGGCCTCGCCCAATGAGGCTGTGTCCGTGCCGGATAGCGGCTTTATCACGGATGCCGAGTTTCATCGCCATGGCCAGGATCTGCATCTGGTCAGGGAAGACGGCCAGACCATCATCGTGGAAGGCTATTTCGATCAAACCCCGCCGCCGTCCATTGAAAGCGCCGCGGGCGCTCATCTCTCCCCTGAACTCGTTACTCCCTTTCTGATCACAGGTCGTGAAGGGCAATATGCCGAGGCCAATGCAGGCACCGTGACGGATGCCACGAGCGCCATTGGCCGCATCACCGAAGTTGTCGGCCGCGCAACCATTACGCATGCCGATGGAACCAAAACCGAAGCCGTCGTCGGCAGCGCCATACGCCAGGGAGATGTGATTGAAACCGACGCCAGCGGCGCCGTCAATATCGTTTTTGCGGATAACACCAGTTTTGCCATCAGTGAAAGCGCCAAGCTTTCCATTGATGAATATACTTTCAATTCCGGTGATCAAAGCGGGCAGTCGTTCTTCTCGATGCTGCGCGGCATGTTCGTTTATACCAGCGGTCTGATCGGAAAATCAGACCCCGCTGACGTCAACATCAACACGCCTGTCGGATCTATCGGCATCCGCGGCACCGTCGTCGCCGGCACCATCGATCCCGACGGCGGCAGCAAAATCACCGTTATCGACGGCGCCGTCGTTGTCACCAACGGTTCGGGCAGCGTTGAACTGAACGACCAGTTTGAGACGGCTGCTCTTGCCTCATACAACGAGCCGCCTGCCAATACCGGACAAATGAGCGCCTCTCAATTCAGCCAGACGTATGCGGGCCTTGGTCATGTGGCGGGCGACACCTTCCGCCAGTCGGGCGTACCGGTCAATGCGCCGACGCAGGACAATAAGACCCAAGACCCAACGCAACAAGTAGCCCCCGACGATGGTCAGCAGACCGCACCGTCGCCGGCATCGGACACCGGGACTGACGCGGGTGGAACAACCACCTCGCCGGAAACGCAAGATGCGCTCCCCCCTGCCGGGGAAAGCATTGTCGACCCGAAAATGGAAGATGGGCAATCCGCCCTGCCGCCCCCGGAAGAAGGTACAAGCTTGCCTCCGCCGGGCGATGCATCCACCATATTTTTCATGCCGCCGCCTCCGCCTCCGCCCTCGGAGTTTACAAACGATGCGACATTTGACAGCGGCTATACCGATCCTTACGCGGGCACCACGACGGCACCGCCTCCGCCGTCAACGACGGCGTCTTCGACGAATGGAAGCCTGCCGCCACCACCTCCGCCGCCCCCGCCGCCAACGAACAACACCAGTTCGGGCGGAGCTGCCGACGTGCCGCTGGCAATATCGGGGGACTCTGTTCCAACCATGGTTCGGGAATTTTTAGAGCAGGGAACGATCGTTGGCCGGGTCTTTGCCAGCAGTTCGCAACCCATTACCTTCAGCATTGTGGGTGGCAATAGCGTCACCTCGCTCTACAGGACAACCACCGCCGGTCCTGACAACGGCGGCGGAACCGGCATGCTGGTCGGCGATGCCTTTACGATCGATGCCACAACCGGTGAAATACGGGTCTTTCAGCCGCTTCATCTGAACTTCCATCATAATTCCACATTCAGCCTGGTTGTCGAGGCTACGGATGGACGGACGGTAGTGACCCATACCGTAAATTTCAACATCGGCCACCCTGGCGTCAGCGGCATGACCCCAGGCGGGTTCCCGACATTCATCGGCACGTCTGGAAACGATGATGGTATATCCAATAACGTAGTCGTCCCTCCCGCGCAGGACCTTAACGAAGTCCTTTACGGCGGCGACGGAAATGACCTCCTGAGCGGCGAAGGCGGCGATATGTCCATCGGCAGCTTGGGCGATTTCCTGTACGGCGGCGCCGGCAACGACAAGATACAGATCGGTAACGCGGGAATTGGCATGATTGATGGCGGTAGCGGGATGGATACATTGATCCTGGGAGATCCAAGCCATTCACCCGTGATCCTTAATTTCGTGACCGATCCGACCTTGAAAACCAAAGTGCGAAACATTGAAGCTATTGATCTTGCCGGCAGCAGCACGTCGAGCGGCGCTGTTTCCTTAAGCATAGCCGACGTGTTCGAAATAACAGGCGGGAACGGATCCAACACCCACATCCTGACCGTTAAAGAATCAGCGGTACGAGCCGGAGGAGTCGTGAACCTTCTCACCGGCGATGCCTGGCACATAAACAGTCCCACTGGCACATTGCTGACGACAGGCACCATCACGCAATCTGATGGAACGGCTGCCTTGAACCTTTATGGCAGTTTTAATGGCCAAACCGTACAGCTGGTCATCCAACCTGCCACCACAGCAGGACCGGGCGGGATTACCATTTCAACCGGCGCGACCGCGTAGGTCATTTGCCGGTGGCCACCCATACCCCGGCCCAGTTCGGGCCGGGCGGGTTGCTTTTAAGCCCGGCAATTCTCTCGCGATAGAAGGCATACGTGGCTGAAAGCGGGCGTCCTGCTTCTGTTGCAAGGCATTCACCGACCAGGCCCGCCGCCATATCGAATTTTTGCGCGCGATAAGCGGCCAGCATCTCATCATGACGGGCTTTGAGCGCCTTGAATTGCCCGCCGACTGCCGCTGCCTCGTCCCCGATAAGGGTAAAGACACGCTCAGGCTCATTCCTGCCTTTGACCGCCAGAAGATCAATCTCCAAAAAAGCAAAGCCTTGCGCCGCCCGCACTGTCGCCGTGGACAGCAACGATGAAACGCCATAAATCTTCGTCTGCCCTTCCAGTCTTGACGCCAGGTTGACCGTATCGCCCAGCGCCGAATAGGCAAATCGCTGCCGGGAACCCATGTTGCCCACGGAACAAGGGCCGGTTGCGATCCCCATGCCGGTTCGCAGAGGTTGAAAAACACGTCCCTGCTTTTCTGCTCTAAGGCGGAGTTCGTCATTTAAAGGCCCCAGGACATCCTGCATGGCCAGCGCAGCACGGCAGGCATTACGCGCATGATCCGTATCGTCCAGAGGGGCATTCCAGAACGCCATGATGGCGTCGCCCATGTACTTGTCGACCGTGCCGCGAAAATCCATGATCTTGGTTGTCATTGGCGTCAGAAGGTCGTTCATCATGCGAATCAGCTCGGCCGGATCCATGGTCTCGGAAATAGAGGTAAAATTCCTGACGTCTGAAAACATGACGCTGAGTTCACGGACTTCCCCGCCGAGTTTGAGCTTGTCGGGATTTTTTGTCAGCTCTTCAATCAAAACCGGCGACAGGTACTGACCAAAAGCGCCCCGTACCTGCTTTTTTTCAGCCTCTGTCCTCAGGTTCAGCAACATTGAAGCCACGATAAAAATAACCAAAACCATCATGGACGGATAAATAGGATCAATCAGAAGCCCAAGATGACGGTAAGCGCCAAACGCGCCGCCAAAGCCGCCCAAAATCAGGCAAAAACAGGTAAAAGCCAGCGTTGAAACGCTGATAAATGGCGAGAAAAGGACAATCAGAAGGCAAACTGCCGCCGCCGCCACAAGCTCGGCTCCGTCAAAAAATCCGGGCCGTTGCATAAACTTCCCTGTCAGTATCTGCTCAATGATCTCGGCGTGAATTTCGACCCCGGGCACAACGGGGTTAAGAGGCGAAGATCTTAAATCCAAAAGGCCGATAGTCGAAGTTCCGACAAGAACGATCTTGTTTGCAAAAAGCGCAGGATCGGTTGCATGCGACAAAACTTTCCACGCCGGAACATAAAGTTCCGGCCTGTGGCCTGCGTAATAAACCCAGAAATTACCTTCAGGATCCGTGGGAATTTTGTGATTCCCCAGCGCCACTTCAACAATGCCATGGCCTTCCGTCGTTTCCTGCCCGTAGCTTTTAACGGAGTATATTTGCTTGCCCTCTGCGACCCGCAATGCCTCCAATGACAGAGCTGGAAGAAGGGTCTTATGACCGTCTTGTGCCTGGTACGCCATAAGAAGCGGCACGCGCCTGATAACGCCATCGCTGTCCGGCGGCGCGGTAAAACTTCCGTTGCCCGCCGCCACAGCCGTGATTTCCGGCAGTGTCACGGCAAAATCGCTGCTGGTTTTTACAAATTTAAGGGGATCGGGCTTAACACCCGTATTCAAGAATTTTGCCGGCGCCTGCGGGACCATATCCGTCTTCTGCTGTGCCAAGACAAATCCCGTGACGATGCTGCCGATTTCCCCCACGGCTTTTGCGAAAACAGTGTCATTGTTTGGCAGAGCCGCAAGCTTTCGCCGGACATCGCCCAAAGCCGGGTCATCCGGCAAGGTCTTGGCGATTAGCCCGGGCGATGTGCGGTCCGGCTCGGCGAATACCATGTCGAATGCTATGGATCGTGCGTTCATGCCATGAATAACCCGCGCCAGTTCCGCCAGAATGGTGCGCGGCCACGGCCACTGCCCTATTTTCTTGAGCGAGTCTTCGTCAATATCGACGATAATGACCCCGGTAGCGGGCAGGCGCGGGGCCAGACGGTTGAAATAATCAAAAGTCACATAACGCAGGCGCTTGATGCCTGACGGATCCGCAATGCGCAGGAATATCGCGCCGCCAAGCAGCGTCAGAAGAAGAACGATATGAACCCAGCGCCGGGACAAAAACGCGCCCACCTTGGCCTACCTTTCCGACAAAGCCTTGCTTTTTGCACGCAGCAAGGGTTTCAAGAGATACGTCAGGATCGTTCGCCTGCCGGTTACCACTTCAGTTTCGGCGACCATGCCCGGCGCAATGGGCAAGGGAGCGTCATCCGTTCCCAAATAGTTTTTTCCCGTGCGAACGTCTATTTCAAAATAGACGCTTCCATCCGAATCCTTGATTGTATCGGCGCTGATTCTTTCCAGTTTTCCCTGCAGCGATCCGTAAAGCTGCGGATCGTAAGCCGTAATACCCACCCGCACATCCTGCCCCGGTTTCAGAAAAGCGACATCCGCCGGGCTAATGCGGGCCCGTATGACAAGATCGTCTTCAATAGGCACGACCTCGATCAGCTTGCGCGCGGGTTCAACCACCCCGCCTAGCGTCTTGACGTGCATTTTTTGCACGATCCCGTCAACGGGCGAGCGCAATTCCGTGCGTCGCACACGATCCTCGACCGATTTCAAGCTTTCATTAATAGCAGCGATCTTTGTCTCTGTATCGTTTAACTCGCCCAGTGCCTGCGAGCGAAAAGCGCTTTGTTTTTCGCCTTCCCGGCGCTTGGCAGCGCTGAGCTTGGCCTGAAGCGCTTCCCGCGACTGGGCTGCCGTTGCAAGATTGCCCGTTGTTTCATTCAACTCCCGCTGAAGTTTTAAAAGTTCCAGTTCCGGCTTGGCCTTTTTCTCCACCAAGCCCTGGGTAATGCCGATTTCTTTCTCAAGCAGATCGCGGCTTTTGGAAAGCTTGGCCATGCTGGCGCCGACTTCGGACAGGTTGCCCTCAACCTCCCGAACCTCGTCTTTGAGGATATCAATGGCCGTCGACAACTCATCCGCCCGCGATTTAAAAAGCTTCTCCTCGGTCGCCGCGATGTCGGGCGCTTTTGCCGCAATATCCTGCGGCAGGCTGAAAACGCTTCCAGAAGCCTCGGCTTTCAGCCGCGCCTGCTTGGCCCGCAAACCCAGCATCTGCGCTTCAATCCCGCGCCCTTCGGAGGCAAACAGGATGTCGTCGATTTTCATCAAAATCTGGTCTTTCTTGACCCGGTCTCCCTCCGTCACCAAAAGCTCGGTTACGATCCCGCCTTCAAGGCTCTGAACCACCTGGAGATCGCTCGATGGCATGACCTGCCCCACGCCCTGAACGCGTTCATCAATATGCGAAAAAGCCGCCCACAGAAAAGCCCATATGAAGAAACCCGAAATAAGCCAAAGAGAAAGACTTGTGGACGGCGCGGCCTTGAGCCCGGCCGCCCGGTCCAGATCGGACATAAATTCAAGATCTTCCCGGGCCATGGCCTATCCCCCCTTACCCGCAGCAGGGACGATAAGCTTGCCCGTGGTAAGCGCGGCCAGAACAGCTTCGCGCGGACCGTCCATCAAAACCTTCCCCTGATCCAAAAGAATGAGACGATCAACCAGGCGCAACAGGCTTTGCTTATGCGTCACCAGAATGAAAGTCTTATCTTTGATATACCCCTCCAGGTTCTTCATAAACTGTTCTTCCGCCGCCCAGTCCATCGCGTTTGTCGGCTCGTCGCAGACCAGCGCCTGAGCGCCGGTCAAAAACGTGCGCGCAAGCGCAATCGCCTGCCGCTGGCCGCCGGAAAATCCGGTCCCTCTTTCACCCACGGGTGCATCGTAACCCATGGGATGATGACGGATAAAATCATGTACGCCGGCAATCGTCGCCGCCTGCAATATTTCCTGGTCGGTTGCGTCCGGCTTCCCAAGCGCGATATTGGCGCGGACGCTACCGCTGAAAAGAACCGTGTCCTGCCCGAAATAAGCAACATTGCGCCGCAGATCCGCTGGATCCACCTGGCGCAAATCCGTGCCATCGATCAAGACAGAGCCTTCATCCGGCTGATAAAAATCCATCATCAGCTTGATAATCGTGCTTTTTCCCGAGCCGATGCGCCCGACAATCCCTACCTTCTCGCCCGGACGAATGGCAAATGAAATCCTTGAAAGGGCGGGAATATCACGGACATAAGAAAACGTCACGTCGCGGAACTGAAAACCGCCCCTAAGAGCCGGACGATAAAGGAAATTTCGGTCCAGGGGGCGTTCGACTGGCATTTTCATTATCTGATCGAGACTGCGATAGGCCGCCTTTGCCTGATGATAACGGTTGATCAGCGCCGCCACTTGCCCGACTGGAGCTATGGCGCGCCCCGCCAAAAGAATGGCGGCGATCAACGCGCCCGCCGTCAGATCCCCATCCTTGACAAGATACATGCCGATCAGAATGGCGCCGACACTGCTGGCTTGCTGGAAAAAACCTGAAATGTTGACGCTTAAGCCTGAATAAAACCTTGATGTCTGCCCCGCTTCCGCCGCAAGCCCCGTGTATTCGGCATAAAGCGCCCGCAATCGCCCTTCACCGCCGATACCCCGGATCATCTCGATAGCGCCCAGAGTTTCAACCAGCAAGCTATGCCGCGCCTCGGCACTGCCCATGGCTTTCTTGACAGCCCGCTTGACCGGCCATTGGACGGCAATGCCTGAAACCATGACGGCGATATATATAACCAGCAACAGGGCTCCGATCGGCGGGCTGATCAAAAACACCACGAAAAGGAAAAGAGCGGAAAACGGAAAGTCAATCAATCCCGTCATGGTCGCCGAGGTAAAAAAATCCCGGATCGTGTCAAATTCCCGAAGTGAGTTGGCAAGCGCACCCACAGGTTTCCTATGCAGGGCGGAAAGCCGCGCGTCAAGTATCTGGTCATAGAGGCGCTGCCCCATCAGGACATCCGCCTTGCGTCCGCCAAGGTCAATGAAATAACCGCGAAGGGTTTTAACCAGAAAATCGAACACAAAAATGGAAAGGGCCCCGATGCCAAGGACCCAACCGGTTTCAATCGCCTGATTTGGCAAAACCCTGTTATAAACGTTCATGATAAAAAGGGGGGCGGCAAGGGCAAAAATATTGATCATGAAGGAAGCGATCAAGACCTGGGTATAAAGCCCCTTGCTGTCCAGAACCGTTGACCAGAACCAGTGCCTCTCGCTCTCCGCGCTCTCGGACCCGTAACCCTCAGGATGCACAAAAAAGGCGTGCCCGCTGTACGTCTTTGCCAGATTTTCAGGCTTTGAAAAAAATTCGCGCGCACCGGGAAATTGCAGAAGCTTAAGTTCGCCCCCAGACGTGATTTCTTTTAAGACAAGCGCCGTTCCATCTTTCAAGGCCAGAACAACGGGCATGACTTCACCCGGTATGTCGGAAATAGCCCGTTTGACAGCGCGCGCCTTAAGCCCCGCCCGCGCTGCCGCCTGGCAAAAAATCTGGGGTGACATGGGCTTTCCAGGCTTGAGCGGCAGTCCGGCCTGCAAGGCCTCGGCCGAACGGGCGCGGCCAAAATGCCCGCTCAGCCATACAAGCGCCGCCAAAAGGTCGCCGCCTTTTCGCGTGGCATCATCCTGATTTTGCCTGGGGGGCGTGGCGGCGGGATCTGACGTTGCCGTCACCATCCCTCCTACCTCGCGGCCGCGGAGATTTCCGTGGCCACCCCCAGCGCGTCGCGCAGGGAACCAATGGCCTGCAGGGCTTCAAAACGGGCCAGCTGCTGACGATAATAGGCATCGATACGCGCTGCTTTCGAATCGAACAGGCTGGATTGCGCGCCGATCAGCTGCAAGACGGAACGATTGCCGCCTTCAAACTGCGCCTTGTAATTTTCGAGAATCTTTTCATTGGCCTGTTCCCGCTGTTCCAGAATAGCCAACTGCTTTTCCGACACTTCGAGGCTTGCGTATTTCTGCCGGATGTCCCGCTCCAGCGTCCGCAGCAAGTCCCGCTGCGACGCCAGCGCCATGTCACGCTGGCTCAGACTGCGTGCCGCGCGCGCGAACTGGGCGCCGCCCGTTTCAAGCCCCCAGCTCAGACGCAGCATGGCCTGGCCATTTGTGGCCTCGCCGCCCAGATCGTCATGCTGGTCCCTTTCCATCCAGGAAAGCTCGGCATCAACACGGGGCAATAACGTACTTTTCTCCGCATTCGCGTCCCGCGCATAAGCAACAGCCTGCGCCGCCGCCGATTTCAGCTGGGGATGCTGGGCTGCGGCCAGAACAATGGCGTCGTCAGCCGATTTGGGCAAGAACGAGTCCGCCTTTGAATTACCAAGGCTAAGGGCGTCATCGGCCTGCTGACCGACAGCTTCGATATAATCGGCATCCGCACGGCGGTACAACTCGTCATAACCCAACTTTGTGGCTTGCGCCGCCATCATGATCTGATCCGCCTGCAGCTGTTCCGCCGCATCGGCCGCACCCTCCCTGACCAGAAGGCTGATGCTGTCGCGGTTCTTCTGGATGCTTTCCATGTATTCGTAGGCGGAAGCCAGCAGCTCACGCGTGCGCATCATATTCAGATGCGCGCGCGCGACTTTAAGTGCCAGATCCTCGGCCTCGGCGTCCGTGTCAAACGCGGCAGCTCCGCTCCGCTCCTTGGCGGCTCCGTAACGGTTCCAAACTCCAAAGCCGTCAAAAACGGGCTGTGTCAGAGTTATATTGGCTTCGCCCAGCCACGACTGGGCGGAACCGTTGTCGGCGGTTGCGCCGCGTGTTGTATCGTCATCGGCGTGTACGCGCCCGGCCTTGCTGTTGATGGAAAGCGTCGGAAAAAAACCTGAACGGCTTTCGCGCACTGTTTCTTTTGCAACTTTGCCTGCTTCGCGACTGGCGACGATGGAGGGGTGCGTTTTCAATGCAAGTTCGACGCTCTCAGCCAGGCTCGCCGCGCTGGCATCGTTGCCCAGGATCATCCCGGCACACACGAGTGCAGTAAAAAATCTCAGTTTTTTTGTTATTTTATCCAGCCCCTGAAACACAGCAACGCCTCCTGATAAACCCTTCTAAATCAGAGCTTATTCCCCTCCACTATGCAACAGCTAGATTAACCAAGAATGAAGACGGTTTTCTATAGTATGCCCATGAAATACGGAGAAAATGTCTTAACACTGATAAGTTCTGCCCATCAGCCCTGACATCTTAATAAAATTTTCAGAATGACCGATTACAATGGTCCTTACGTGGATTTATGAAATGGGATGCAAAGAAGATGTCTGATGTGACGATAACGGCAAAACAGCTGAAAAAATGCCTGACGCGACAGGAAGATGAATACTCCTGCGGTCCTGCCTGCCTTGCCACCATCGCCAAGCTTTGCGGCTGCTCCATGGATTATCACTTCTTTCGTGACCTTCTGGCGCCACGCCCGGGATTTGGCACACACGCGCTTGAAATGCTGGATGCTGCGCGCCAACATCTGCCGCTGACCGATGCCGGCAATCAGCTCTACAAAAGCGGCCTGGCGTTGGGGTATATCGTTTATCAGGATATAGAGCTTTCTCCCAGCCAACCATCTCAGGCCGTTGATCATTACGTAGTGTTACTGGCAAGAAAAGAAAACCGCATCTGTTACTACGATCCGTGGGACAACAAAGTATATTTACATGATGAAAAGAAAATGCGTTGGCATTCGACGCGTCAATGGCCGGCGCTCCCGGACAGGCTTGAAAAATGGGCTGCAAACTTCAAATCCGTCGCGGGCCTGGATTTTGATTTATGCGCCACCATTGCGCAGCCGCATCCCTATGCGGTGGCGGCCCCGCAAAAATCAGCAAAACCGGCTAAAAGAACGCGCTCATCAGCGCCAGGGTGAAATCCCCGCCTGATCCACCCATTCTATTCCAAGATACCCCGGATGAGAGAGAATGGCATAAGTGTCACCGATCTCAGTTGCGTCATAATTTTCAGCCGACATCGTAAAAGAGAAATTGTTTTTTTGCTTTTCAGACCACGGGCTGACCTCGCCCCTGAATGAAAAAGAGTAGGAAGAACTGCATTTGGAATCACGTTGGCGGTGTTCCTGAAGACTCTGTTGCCGCACCGTTTCACCTTTGCATTGACCTTCGCTTAAGGAGTAGGTCGAAGTCCTGCGGCGCTTGCCCGACCCTCTGGAACACGAAAGCTTGCATGTCTGGGATACCAGCGGCTGCGTATGAACAGTCGCTTCGCTGCGATCAAGGCCGATATTGATCTCCCGCACGGCGTAGTTGGAGCCGATCATGATGCCCACAAAACCAAAAACAATGAAATCAAGGACAACCATTGGCAGCCAGGACCCTTGGCGCAGAAGGGTAAAAATCGCCGCAAGCCAAAGCCCCGCAAAGGCAAGCCCGGGCCCTAATGCGTAGAGCACGACCTCGCTCAGGCGCACAATCTCGGCCCGATCCAGAACTTCGGGGAGGAATGCAAAAACAGCAAAAAAGAAAAAAGCATTATGCATCACCATCATGGCAATGGCGATATGGCTGGACCTTATTCCACCCGTTAAAACAGCCGTTTCCGGCTGCTTAAGTGCCGCACTGATTTTTTTAAGATCCTCAAGCCTGGCCAAAGCCTCGGCTTCCGTATAGGGCGCCTCTGCCTTAAGATCTTCAAACCAAAGTCTGCCAGGACTGGAGCGCAGTTTTGCCTTGCGCCCGTCAAAAAAAGCCTTAAGCGGCGCCATGGCCGCCGGCTGGCGCAAAACATCTTCGACATGATCGGGTACATCCGTCGCAAAAAAAAGCCTGTCATCGACCTCGGCATGACCGGTTGACAATTCACTGGCCAGCCCAAGGTTTTTTAACAGTTTATGATGCCATCCCTCGTGAGAGACGATTAAATAAGGGCCGTGCTCCTGGCGTATGCCAATGCTGTTATAACCGTCTGACGCATTTTTGGATTTGCGCTGGAAAGAATGAAAATAGGCCTCCCCCTGGAGAGTTATTTTTTCCTTCATCCCCGCGCCGAAAAAACGGCGATGGTTGATAAAAAGCACGAAGAGAAAAATGGCAAAATAAACAGCAAGCAACATAGGAAAACCCTCCCCCCGGTTCTTCCCCGATCATAGCCGGTTTATATAACGGATTAAAGCTTCGGACCGCCGTTTTTGCGCTTGGCTTTGTTATTGAGCAACATCTGAACCGAAGCCACGCGCACGCGGCTTTGAACGTCGGCAAAGTCTATATCCGAACGCATCGCCGGCGGAACATGCTGCCAGAGACGCTGCATTTCCTTGATCCGACCGACCCAGATTTTTTCGGAGAAAGCCAGTTTCAGCTGCTTTTTCTCGCCCAGGATCTGAATAAGCGGCTTTCCATTCTTGCTCTTGAGGAGGAAATCATCAATGGTCAATTTTTCGCCGGAAGCTTCGGTAATGGAAAGAACTTTGTCAAAACAGTCGGCCTGTGCCGCCGCCACCACGACCGGCGTCTGCAGATAGCCGCTAGTCATGCGCAAATCCCCCAGCGTCAGTTGCGCACCCTGCGTCTTAAGCGTGGCGCAAAGACCGTCGATACCCTGCCACGTTGACTTAAGCCCCAAAGGAATAACCGGCGTTTGGCGCCCGGCATCATCCAACAAGGGCTTCATCAAAGACGGCTTATTAGCCCAGCCCTCTGTTGCGGCAAGCTTCGGTCCCCAGGTCTTGTCTTCCGCTTCGGCCAAACATTCGCTGAAATCCTTGCGGCTCAATTGCACTTGCCAGCCCGGCTTGACATGCGACCAGAGCTTGACCATCTCCTCGGGGCGGCCGACCCAATAATCTGGATTGAACACCTTATCGAGGGCATGCGACTCGGCCGCGCGCGTCAGAATGTCCTGACGCCAGCCGCGCTTGAACAGAAAATCCTGCACTTCCATCTTTTCGCCGTTTTTGGCGAGCATATCGACAACCTTGTCGTATTTGTCCCAGGCTTGGCGACTGTACATGAATGTGTCGCCGTCGTTGTCGACAACGAAAAGATCCTGTTTGCAAAGGCGATTGCCCGTGGTGGAAAGCTTTTTCTGAAAATCTTCCATCCGTCCATCGTTCATCAGAAGTGAAACCATGCTGGTCGGATCGATGCCGGCCTTTTCAAGCACATCCTCGCGCGGCGTCTTGCCTTCGGCCATCATGATCTCGCGCTTGACGGGCAAAATGCCGCGGCCTTTATTGAAGGCTTTGCGGTCCGGGGCCGAAACGAAAAACCAGAGATGCTCCATCTCTTCGACGCGGCCTTTCCACATCGAAGCGCTGAAAAGCTTCTCCAAACCGTTGTTTTTTTCAGCGCTGGTCAGGAGCGTTCTTTCGTTAGAACCTGTTTCTTTCAGGAAATCCGCAACTTCAAATTTCTCGCCATTGTCGCGCACCAGCTTTTCGATCTTATGAAAGTTTTTCCATGCGTTCTCCGTGTCCATGATGAACTTGCCGTCATCGAACGGAGTCAAAATGTCGGCCTTGGTGACGTGACGGCTGGCCTCGGCGAGATCTTTTTGCAACTGCTCGAGATTGTCCCCGGCAAAAGCCCTTGCCCGATATTGCTCGGCATCGGGATGCTCGCAAAGCGCCGCAATGAACGCTTGTTTTATCAGGCTTTTTCCTGTTGTCATGATCTGTCTTTGCCGACCTCTTGAAAAATGGTTTTGGTAATGCCGTATCTTTGGCATGTCGTTTCAATGATCTCAAGCGTCAGGGCCGCTTCCCGCGAAACAAATACAAGATTGCAATCAGGGTTTCTGATGGCATCTTCAAAACCCCGCCGGGAGGTCACCTGAATAGCCTCTTGATCGCTCTCCATCATAAAGCTTTCCCAACCGCATTCAACCTCGTAAAGCCGCGATCCGTGCGGCAGGACTTTCATGCTGCGATTCATGGCATTATGACGCGCCACCATACGGGCAAGGTCTTCTACAGCCCCCTTGCCCGTTGGTTTTGCATCCTTGCCTTGCTCGCGGCCTGACATTGCAGCCCCTTCCAAAGACTAGCGTGTTCCGAACTTCGGAGCCACCACACGCTTCGGGCAACGGGATTCGACATCCTTCGCCACCAGAAGTTCGGAGAGAGACTTATCGCTGTCTTTCTTTTCGTCCATATGGTTGCGATAGGAGAAAGCACTGCGCAGGAATTTACGCGTGTTTTCGTCCACACCGCTTGTAAGGTCGTTGATGGCCGCCTCGGCTTTGCTTCTGGCGTTGGGCTCGTTGCGGTTCACATACGAAATACCCGCATTGAGCAGCTTGTCCTGAAGCTGCGGATTGATATTGCCCGCAACAACGACCATTCTTCCGCGCGCGCTGTTGGCCATGATATGCACCGACGTCTCGACATCCTTGCCGCCGACCGTTTCTTTTGCAATCACGGTCGTCAGAGCCAGGCCCGTGGAATGACGGTTCTCCGCAATCTGCAGAGAGTCATCTTCCTGCGACGACTTGACTCCGGAAGAGCCTGTGTTTTGAGCCTGCGGAACATCTCCCGCATCCTCGCTCTGGCCGAGAATATCGCTCAGCGTTTTTTCCCAGACAGCCTTCAGGTTGTTCTTGCCGACGGAGGGAAGCGCCATGGACATGACAAATTCCTCGCTCGAGACAAGATCCTTGGCTTTGGGAGCCACGGCATCTTCGGGTTGCAACGCATCATCGACAATCCTGGCTGCGACAAACGGGCTCTTGGCCAGGGTTTTGTAGTCACGGTTGATAACCATGATGTCCGGCTTGCCGCTTTCGGTGGCCAGGCGGTCAATCTCCTTGAGAGCCGCCGCCATCTGGGTTGCCGTAACGATCTGCTCGTTGTCCGTAACCGTGATGTTCTTGTCGACCGAGCGCAGGTAATCGCAAAGGACGGTCTGCGCATATTCGGGCCACATGTCTTCGTCGCGGATCGGGCTCAGATTGAGCGTATCCTCAACCGAACGACGCTGTTCGCTGCGCGCGCCTTCTTTCAGGTGAATGTCTTTCAGGCCGCAGGCAATCATGGACTGCTTGAGGTGGCCGTACAGTTTCTCCTTACCGATGGCGCCGGACGTTTCATAGACTTTGCGCATGATCAGGTCGGTCAGGCGCGTGCCGAAGTGCAGCGACACGCTCTCGACTTCCTTCTTGGTGAGTTCAGGGGGCTGATCCCACTTGCCAAACTTGACAACATGATTGTTGTCAAGCGTCGACATGCGCGGACGGACGGGGAGAGCTTCTTCGACGTGCTTGATGACCTTGCGGAAATCAATGCTCGTGCGCTTGGAGTATTCCTCGTCAACTTCCATACCCAGATCGGATGCATTTTCAGCTATGATCTTGTCGACATCGGTCAGCTTCTGCCACTTGCTGTAGAAATTGCCCAGACGTTCGGTCGCATCGACCAGCTGATCCCAATTGCGCAGCAGGGTTTCCTGCAGCGGCGGGACGGTCTTCTCGCCGGTGATCTCGGCCTTCTTGCGACGCAGGGACAAGAGCCAATCGCCGAAAGCTTTCTTGTCTTTCTTGCGATCCGGCTGGAACACGTTCGCCAGCGTCGAAACCGGCATGCCGGACATGATCTGGCACAGGCGGTGCTGCCAATCCTGCGGCGTCGGATCCGCAAGCACCTGGGGATCCAGGCGAGAATAAACCGACTTGTTCAGGCTTCGCGTCGTAACGCCGTCTTCCTTCTTGTTCCCGGTCAGGATCGCAAAGTGACCCAGCTTCATGTCTTCGCGGCGGAAGGTAAAGCTGTCCGGCCCGTTGCTGTTGTCTTTGTTCTTAAGCGGGTTTTGGACCGTGCACACGTCAATCTCGCCGACGATAAACTGCAAATACGTCTGCAAGCTATCATCCGTACCTTCGCGTGACTTGTTGTATTCGTCGAATACGATCGGACGTCCCTCCATAAAGGCGCGGATGGCCGGACCGTACTGGGAGTTCATGCCCAGCGCGTTGCCACCGGCGTTGTCGAGACCTTCGATCTTGCTGATCCGCGTCAGAAGATTGTAAACACCTTCAATCTTCTCTTTGCTCCCGGCACGGAGTTTTTCCCAATCAATGCTAAGCGTGTCATTGGCATCTTTGGTCACAATAATGTGTTGAGCATCCCAATCCTTGCTCTGTTTCTCACTCAGGCCTGCAGGTTTTGTTTCAACCGTATTGAACTGCTCGATCAATCCCAGCGACAACGACTTGAGCGTCCCGGCCTTCAGGCGCTTGTCGATCGCATCAGGCAGCGCTTCGCCGGAACCGAAATCCAGAACCATTTCGAACAGAAGCTCGCGCATGTTCTTGCCACCGCAGTCAAGAACATTCACGGGTTCCTTGCTGCCCAGGCGTCCGGCCAGGGCGCCAAGGAAGGATTTGCCAAAGCCCGGATCGCCGATCATCATGTAGGCGCGGCTCTTGCTCTCGGGGCGCGCGCGCTCGAGAATGTCGTACATATTCGGCAGCATGCTCGGCACCGGCATGTCGCAATAGGCCAGCGCGACCACGTCCGCGTATGCGCGGTCCGAATAAACCATCATCGGGCGCTGGTCGTCGGCAACCATCGTCAGTTGCTGTTCAAGAACAGGCCGGCCCTTGTTGTCAACGCCGCTTACGGTACCCCACATCGGAAACGGACGGTCGGGCGTGCCCAGAGGCTTTTCCAACTGCGCCAGATCCTCGGGCGTCAGTTCTTTGATTTTCTTTCTAAGAAGGCTTTTGGCTTCCTTTGGGGCGTTTTTCATGGTCTGTTTTTTCCTTCCATTTTGTTATGCGCTTTTTTCATGGCGCGGCGTTTTTCCGTGTTTGGTACGGCCTTGAAACTTCCGCATTTGCGGATCTTGTCGAGCAAAAGCCCGAGAATCGAGTCCGGTATCTTGTCCGCATTGACCTCGTGGGCAACGCCGACGGTGTGGTAGTCCTTCTTGTTCTTGTTGACCGACTTGGCCATCTGTTCCATCTCGGTCGCCGTCGAGCGGCCCAGCACGGCGGTATCGACCGTCGTCTTGTCCGAATAGGTGAAAAGCGTGTCGATCTTGGCCTGCGCCTCGCGCGCGTCGCCGATCTCGCCGTCGGACAGGATCAGGATATGCGTAAAGCCGCTGAGCGTCCCGGCGCGGCCGTGCTGCTCGCCGATCGTTTCGGCAATCTTTTCGATCGCGGGCGCCAGCTGCGTGCCCGAATTAAGCCCGCGGCGCGCGCCCTGCATCGCTTGACCGATCTGGGCCGGCGTATCGCCCGGCTTGATGATGATGGGCGGATCCTGCGGCCCCCAAAGGCCGACATAAACGTTCATCTTCATGTCCTTGCCGTTGGCGGCTTCAAACAAAATGGCCGAGGCCTGCAGCGCGCTTTCCAGCGGCGACGGGGACCCGCCGCTTGTCATGCTTCCCGATGCGTCGATCATGATCACGATGTCGATTTCCGTCGGCACCATGATCCGTTCGTCCGTATGGAAGCGCTTCAAATCTTCTTCTTTTACGTCGCCGATCTTTTTCTTGAGAAGCAGCGATTGCTGCGCCTCAAGGTTGAAACGCTCCATGACCTCGCCGTTTTCGGGCAGGATCTCAAGATCCTTCGACACGGCCTTTCTGGGCTGGAGCTGACGTTTCTGAATCTCCTTGAAAGTCTTGCGCGCCTGTTCGATCGGGCCGCGGAGCTCGTTCACCCGCTCGCCGTATTTGGTCCAGTCCTCACGCGCCAGGTCGCCAAGAGAGCGCCCGTCGCTCTTGCCGGCCTTTTTGCCGCCCTGCCCCGGACTTTTGCTGTTATTCTTGCGGCCGTTCTTGCCGCCTTCGCCATCGGCGCTCTGACCATCCTGATCCGCCTCATCCTGCTCTTTTTGTTTCATAGCCTCTTCAAGCTCGTCGATCGTCTGGCCCTGATCGCCGTCTTGATCCTGGCCATCTTGATCCTGGCCGTCTTGATCATCACCATCTTGTCCGTCGCCGTCAGTGCCATCTTGACCGTCGCCGTCCTGACCGTCGGCATCCTTGCCATTTTTGCGTTCATCTTCGGGATTGGCGGCGTTGTCCTGAACGCCGGGCATATCACCCAGCCCTTCGACTGGGATGTTCTTGTTGTCGTCCTTACCAAGATCGCCTTCAGCGCCGCCGGCTTTGGGATCTTCTTGCTGATCCTGACCGTCGTCCCCGCCTTCGCCGTCCTCGCCTTGCTGATTTTGAGGATCTTTTTTATTGCCTTTGCCCTTGCCTTTTCCTTGGCCGTCTTGATCGTCCTGTTCGCCGTCGTCCCCGCCGCCGCCCTGACCTTTGTCTTTTTGGCCCTTCTGACCTTTTTGTCCTTTTTGACCTTTTTGGCCACCATCATTCTCGTCATCGCCCGGCTCACCGCCGCCACCTGATGACTGGCCGCTTTGGGATTTGCCTTTTCCTTTGCCCTTCCCTTTGCCTTGACCTTGGCCGCTCTGACCTTCTTGGCCTTCTTGGCCTTCCTGCCCGTCCTGACCATCCTGGCCATCTTGACCGTCCTGGCCATCTTGGCCCTGCTGGCCCTGCTGCTGTTGACGCTGATCGGCTTCCTGCTGGATCTGCTGGTCCGCAAGTTCCAAAATCTGCTCAATCAAATGCTCGGCATACTTGTCCCAGATTTCCTCAATGATCTCTTTCCGGCGCGCGTCCTTGGCTTGCGTCCGATTAAAGAAGCTATCAAGGCCGAAAAGCCGTTCGTAGTGGCCCACCTGCTGGTTTTCAAGACCGTCCGGTCCGCCGCACAGCTCGCGCAGCAGTTTAAAATCTGGATGATCGGTCCCGCGCTTGTCATTGGGCGATTTCTTGAGCGTATCAAGCGTACGTATCCATTGCGGATTGACGCCGGCCTTCTTCCACGCTTCATCCGTATCGTCGATCAGCTTGTTGTTTTGATAGAAGCTAAGCTCGACCGCGTGGCAAAGGTTACGATAGCGTTGCAACGCCTCGGATTCATCTTTATTTCCCAGAGGGGAAATGATACCAAGCCCACGCGTCGTGACCGCGGTGTTATTGACGGAAACGCCTAAATCCTGAAGAAACTGGCCGGACAGGTTGGTTACATAGCGCTGGATGCAGTTTCCTTCCGCCGCCGTGAACATCATGTGCCGCAACGACCATTCGACTTCAAGATGACGCAGCTTTTTATATTCATCCTGCGTCAGCTTCGGGCCTTTTTTGGCATTGGCCCTGGAAGCTTTGACTTTAAGCGGCTGAATTTCCTTGAACAGGTCATTCATCCGTTTCGGGTAAGTCAGCGACAGCATGGCCGCGCCGATCTGACCGTGAATGATGGCGCGCGCATGTTCGAAGCCGGAAATCAGGTTCTGCATCAGATCGATGCCGATCATGTCTTTCTGCTTGTCGTACTGCACCGTCATGCCGGGCCCAATCCAGCCGTATTTGGTTTTTTTGCTGCGGATCGTTTCGCGGATCTGATGCGCGTGCTGCAACATTTCTCCCGCCGCAAGCTTTGTTCCGGTCAACTGCTTCCAAAGAGGTATTTGCATCAGGTTTACCGCTTTTGGCTTGGCATTAGGATCCTTGGGCGCCGCCGGGTCTTCGCCCCAGCCGCGAACGACATCCGGGTTGACCAAAAGATAAGCCAGTGTGGCGCCCCACAACAATTGAGCTTCAGGGTTGCGCAAATCCGGTTCATCAGGCGAAACGCCCGTCTTGACGGCGTTTAAAGCTTTATCAATCTCGCCCGCCATGATCTTTTCAGTGTCCGGCAGATGACGGATGAATTTTTCAAAGTCTTCCGCCGTAAACGGTTGTCCCGCCTCTGGATTGCTGGCCGCGCGCACTTTCGCCGCCAGAAAAAGGCGCCGCTGCGTCAGCGGTTCGCGCAAAATATTCTGAAGCTTCTTTCTGGCCTCGTTATTACCGGCGGGACTGCTCATGGCTTCCTATCTCAAAAACTCTCATCTTTTTTCTGCTAAAACAGCCACATCATATCTCCGTTTTGGGTACGAAGAAACGTGACTCTCTTTCACAGAAAGTATTGTGATCTGAAAAACCGTAGCAGCTATTATGTAACTTAACAAGTGGGCAAAATGTAGATATGTAAAAAATTGACAGGTGGAATAAATATCAATAAAATCAACCATAACGATATAAAAATATAATATTATGAATACGCTCATATTTTATTTTCGCTCATTAATTTTACAGAATTATTAGACCTTGAACGAAAGGAAAAGTAAGCGATTCTTTTTAGTTAGGAAAAGCCTTTGAAAATCGACAAAAACAGGAAAATTTCCTATTCGCGCTGATCGCGCTGCGTTCTTTCTTTGCGTTCGTGGCGTTCCTGAGCTTCGAGACTCAAGGTCGCAATGGGGCGCGCATCGAGGCGGGCGATGCTGATCGGTTCGCCTGTTTCCTCGCAATAGCCGTAGGTGCCCTCCTCGATTTTTTCGAGAGCGGAATTGATTTTTGAAATCAGTTTGCGTTCACGATCCCGCGCGCGCAGTTCAAGACTGTGATCGGTTTCAGCCGATGCACGATCGGCAATATCCGGCTGTTGCAGATTTTCGCCTTGCATGGCCTGTATTGTTTCGTTGGATTCAGCCAGAAGCTCGGCGCGCCAGCGCAAAAGTTTCTGGCGGAAATATTCCTTCATGATCGGATTCATAAACTGTTCTTTTTCCGTCGGTCTGTAATCCGGCGGCAAGATTGTCTGCAATGTTTCATTCGCGCGTGTCATGTGTCTTGAAATCCTGTTATTGATGAATGCGGACTGATTTTATCGTAAAAAAGCATCTCGCATCAAGCCGCACGATGAAGCATTCGAGCTATATTTCCTGCTCATATTTGGCCAATTCCACCTGGGCGCGCAAGTCAATTTCATCTAGAATTTCCGTAAGGCCGGAATCTGTGATGGTAGCTCTTTGATTTTTAATCATGCGCGCCAGATCTTCGATGATATGCCGCGGCAAGCGGCCTTCCAGTAAAGCCAGTTTTAGCTGATCCAGCTGATCCAGAATAAGCCCTGCTCTCTGCCTGGCTTTGCGCTTTGACTCGTGTGAGGGATCGGGAACCTCCTGCGCCGCAATAAGCGCGGAAACTGAAGTAACGGACGAACCGCCAGAAACATTATGCGCTAAATCGACGTTTCCCCCTTCTCCCACAAGAGAATCAAATGAAGCATCACCGGTCTTTTTGCTTCCGCCGGTTTTTGAAACTCCTTTTGTGCCGCCCGTGCGCCCCGGGCCCTGTATTTTCATAGACTGCCGATCACTCAAAATTTATAACCACACCTCATTATCATAGCCTTTATTTATGTACGTCTCTACCAGGCAATATTTGCCGCTTTTTAGCCATTTTATGGCCATGCCCACATTAAAAACAATATAACCAATTGAAAAACATAGAAAAAAATTGGCACGCTTCTCGCTTATCCCATGGACAGGAGTAAAAACTTTTTGGGTGGACAGGCATGTTTAGACATTTTACCAGAACTCTTATAGTGGGCCTCATCGTCAGCGGCACTATCCTTATGAGCGCCATGACGGAAGCCAAAGCGGCAACCACGCGCATCAAGGACATCGTTGATGTTGAAGGCGTGCGTGACAACCTCCTCGTCGGCTACGGCCTTGTTGTCGGCCTGAACGGTTCGGGCGACTCGCTTAACAACTCGCCCTTCACGCAACAGAGCCTGATCGGCATGCTCGAACGCCTGGGCGTCAACGTCCGCGACGAAAGTCTCAACACTAAAAATATTGCCGCCGTGATGGTAACAGCGACACTGCCCCCATTCACCAACCAGGGATCGCGCATTGATGCCTCGATCTCCGCACTGGGCGACGCAAAAAGCCTTCAGGGCGGTACGCTGCTCGTGACACCTCTTCTGGGCGCCGACGGACAGGTTTATGCCGTCGCACAGGGCGCGCTTTCGGTTTCCGGTTTCAGCGCCAAGGGTGACTCTGGTTCCGTCACGCAAAACATCCCAACCGCAGGGCGCATTGCCGCCGGCGCCATTGTCGAGCGCGAAATACCCTTTGATCTTGAAAATATGGGCTCTATCCGCCTCTCCCTGCGCAACCCCGACCTGACGACTTCGCGCCGTATCGCACAGAGCATCAATAAATCCCTGGGGGCGCCTGTGGCCTATGCCCAGAACCCCGCCTCGGTCCTCCTGACTTCGCCGCCGGACTACAAATATGGCATTGTCAATCTTCTGACGGATATTGAACAGCTGCCCGTCACGCCGGATCAGCCCGCACGCGTCGTGATTGCCGAGCAAAGCGGCGTCATCGTCATGGGACAGGATGTGCGCATCAACCGCGTTGCGATTGCGCAAGGCAACCTGACAATCCGTATCAATGAAACACCGCAAGTATCCCAGCCGCAGCCCCTGGCGCAACAAGGCCAGACCGTGGTCGTACCCCGCACGAACATCGAAGTTGACAGCGGAAGCGAAAACAAACTGGCCATTCTTGAAGAAGGCATCAGCCTTCAGGAACTGGTCGAAAGCCTGAACTCGCTTGGCGTGGGCCCGCGCGACATCATATCGATCCTGCAATCGATCAAGGCCGCCGGCGCGCTGCAAGCCGAACTTGAGATCATGTAACGAGGGAATGCATGAACATCGCCATACCGCATCACCTTCCATCCACACCTCAAGTCCAGAAGGGCGACCCCAAAATGGCGCAGGCCGCGCGCGAGTTCGAGGCCATGTTCCTGTCGCAGATGTTTTCGCACATGTTCTCAAGCATCAAGACAGATCCTTATTTCGGCGGCGGCACGGGCGAAGAAATGTTCAAAAGCCTTATGGTTGATGAATACGGCAAGATGATGTCCAGAAATGGCGGAATTGGCCTTTCACACGCCGTGCAAAGTGCCATGATTGAAGCGCAACAAAAAAGGTAAAGGTGGAAAATGACAAATAAAAATCACGGGTTATCAATTGCAACAGATGTCACGGCCACGATTGAGCTAATCGGCAAGTTCGGCGCTCTGTTGGAAAAAGAAACCACGGCGCTCAACAACGCCGATTACAAATCCGTTGACGGGCTTCAGGACGAAAAAAAGACAATGGCAAAGAACTATCAAAGCCACATCGAATGCCTGCACCGGCAGAGAGCTGACATTATCAATATCGATCTTTCCCTGCGCGAAAAATTGATTTCTGCACGGACCCGATTTACCGACATTCTTAAAAACAATCTTAAAGCGCTTGATCTTGCCAAAACCAGCAGCCGCCGTCTTGTTGACCGGATTCTGGAAGCGGCGCGCAATGCGGCAACCGAGGACAGAACCAACGCCTACACATCCCGCGGCAAGATGGCCGTCCCCACGAAAGGTCCGATCTCCATCAGCGTGAACAGGCAGCTATGAGAAAAATGATTCAGAAAAATTCATCTGGCCCAAAAATTGCAGCGCTTCATGGCTGGAGAAAACTGTTTAGAGGTTTAGCGTGATTAATATGAACACACTCATACAGCAAATGATGCAGGCCCAGGGGGGGACCCAGGCCGCATCTTCGCCGTTTGCGGGTGTGGCCAACGGCCTGATTGCGCAGAATCCTGCCGCGGCGGGTGAGGAGGGGCAAAGTTTTCTCAATATCATTCAAGCGCATTTGCAAAAATTGCGTCCCGCATCGGCTCCTGCCTTCGGTGGAAAAGGCATAGGTCCCATTGTTCCGGGAACGCCGATCAACATGGAAGAGTTGAAGAAGGCCCTTCTTCTCCTGACGCAAAACGGCGTAAAAGTTGAAAAAACGGCCGATGGCGGCCTGAAACTGACCAAAGACGGAAAAACCATTACGCTGGGGAATGAAAAAACAAGCCCGATTTCACTGCAAGAACTGGCCGTATTTCTTAATCAAGCCCTCAATTCCGGCGATGCAACAGCCGCCCCATCTGAAACGCAACCCACCGGGCCTGAAACGGACGTAACGACGCCCGCCATCCCCGCAGAAACGCCTATTGCAGACACGCCGGCAAATGAAGCGGCCGACGCTACAACACCCGCCCCCGTTGAAATCGACCCGACAGCGGCTGAAATTCCTCTGATCACGGTAGAAAATGCCGGCCTTATCGTCCAGATGCTGAGCGAGATTCAGGGGCAGAACGGCAATACCCCGATCTCCTCGGAAGTTCTGAACGCTCTCAAGGAAAAAATTGCCGCCCTTGACCTTTCCAACGGCAAGATCAACCGCGAAGTTCTGGTTAAGTTCAAACAAGAAGTCATTGAGGAGCTTAAAGCCAAAGGTTTTGATCAGCCGACCATCAACCGCTATATGGTGGCTCTGGCCAAATTCTTAAGAGGACAGCCCCAAGGCCCTCAGGCCACGGCACCTGCGCTTCCAGAATTGGCGGCCGAGTTGACCAAGGATATCCCGGCAACAGCCGGCGATATATCTTCTGAGGCGGAATTGCCCGTGACAGATGGTGCAACATTCCTGTCACCGCCGCCAATTCAAACGGTTGAAACAAATTCAGAGCCTGTTTTATCTGAACCCTCCACTCTGGCGGCGGCTGAGAATAAGAAGCCTCGGCCCCTTCCTTCCGTCCTCCTCCCGAAAACGGCTGAAGCGCATCTTCCCTCCTCCACTCCCGCAATGTCCAAAGCCGCCGCCAGAGACCTTCTTTCCCCCGTTGCCGTTGCCGGTGACGGTACAGAGCACGACAGCGCCCTTGATCAGATCGTGACCCTGATGGGCCGCACGGGCGCAAAGCCGGAACTGCCTTCCCATGCTGCGGCAACGCTGCCTGAAGCGGCGGGCGGCATGCAAAAGCCGCTGCAACTTCCGGCCCAGGCCCAGACGCTTAAAACGCCCGCCGCCAATGTGGCCGCTTCCTTCTTTGGCACTGACTTCTCATCCACGGGCGAACATCCGCGCCATGGTTTTGAACGCGAGCACGGTTTTAACCTTAACAACCACGACCGTACCGGCGGTATCCCAGGCAGCGACACAGCTGCCGGCGCCCCCGAACTGGCCCGCCCTGAACACGCCCTGCGCTTCACAAACTTCATGAACGCAGCAAAAGCGCACCAGACACCCATGAACCAGATCGTCAACATCAACCTGATCCGCGGACTGCAAGGTAAAATGCAATCCCTGATCGTTCAGCTTGAACCACACGACCTGGGCCGCGTCGAGGTTAAAATGAAACTCGACGACAGCAACACCGCGCGCGTCCATATGACGGTCGACAAGCCCGAGACGCTCGCCATGCTTCAGCGCGACACAGGCGTTCTTGAAAGGACTCTGAAATCCGCCGGCATTGATGTGGATGACAAATCGCTCAGCTTTGATTTGCGTCAGCAAGGATCTGATTCCGAGCGTCGCGCCATGTTTGATGACATGCTGGAAAACAAAAAATCCGCGCGCGACGCACTTGGCACGGAAGATGCAGAGCTTCAAGTCATGGCGGCATCGATTGCCGTCCAGGCAAGCCACGTGATAACGCCATCCGGCGTCAACATAATGGTGTAACAGGAAAGTAAAAGAAAATGATTGATCTTTCAGCCATACTCAACAACGCGCAAGGCGCCAAAGCGGCCAACAGCCGCGACCGCCTCGCCCAGGACAAGGATACCTTCCTGCGCCTGCTGACGACGCAGCTGCAAAACCAGGATCCGCTGAACCCGATGGACTCAACTGAATTTACCAACCAGCTCGTTGCCTTTTCAGGCGTCGAACAGCAAATCCAGGCCAACCAGACACTGGCCAATCTGCAAACCATGTCCATCCTGAACCTGTCGACCATGGGACTTGGCTATATCGGCCTTAACGTCGATATTGCCGGTAACAATCTGACCTTTGACGGGCAGACGCCAATCAGTATGAGCTATAACCTGCTTGAACCCGCCGCCAATGCGCGCCTGAGCATTGTTGACGACACGGGCGCCACGGTCTTCTCGACCCCGGCGGAAATTTCCCAGGGCAAGCACGAATTTACCTGGGACGGCAGGGATGGCTCCGGCCAACTCCTGCCTCAGGGCAACTACAAGGTTCAGATTTCTGCCATCAACGATGCCGGCAAAACTATCGGAACATCAACCATCGTTCCGGGCTGGGTTGAAGGCATTGAAACCGGCGACGACGGCAACGTCCTGCTGCTGGTTGGCAATAACAAGATACCGATTACGGACGTGCGCAAGGCAAGGGTGCCCGGCGCGTGATTCCAACACCAACCAACTTGAGCGAAACCAACCACTAACCAGAAAAAGGAGTAATTGTCATGAGCGTCTTTGGATCACTTTTTACAGCAGTTTCCGCCCTCTCGGCCCAGAGCCAGGCCATGGGCATGATTTCCAACAACATCGCCAACGTGAACACCGTTGGCTACAAACGCACGGACGCGGCTTTCAGCTCGCTCGTCACGAACGCCAGCCGGTCGACTTTCTACTCGCCGGGATCCGTCCGCGCCCTGCAAAACGCCCGCATCAACCAGCAGGGTTTGCTGCAACAGAGCGCATCATCGACGGATATTGCGATTTCAGGCAATGGCTTCTTTGTTGTCCGTTCATCAACAAGCTCGACAGCTGAGCCGCTTTATACCCGCACGGGCACTTTCTCGGAAGATTCAACCGGCGCCCTAAAGAACACCAACGGTTACTTCCTTTATGGCTGGCCGCTGGACCAGGATGGTAACCTGCCGGCCGCGCAGGCGGACATTAACTCACTGGTTCCGGTTGATGTTGCCTTTCTCGGCGGCTTGACCCAGCCGACGACACAGGCGCATTTGGCCCTGAACCTGGATGCTTCACAAACTCAGACCGCCTATCCGCTGAGTTCTGGCTGGACCCCGGACTTCACGCGCCCCTTGCGCGTCTATGACAGCCTTGGTGAATCGCATGACGTCACTTTGAACTTCAAGAAAATTGAGACGCCATCGGCCATTGCACGCGGCAACGTTGACCTTTCAGCCATCACGGGGCCCTTGGGCGCCGAACCAAACCTTGACGCCACGGACACGTTTGACATCACGGTTGGCGCCACAGGTCCCACGACCATCACGCTGAACGGCGACATGGGGCAATTGTTGAATGACCTCAACAGCATCGTTGATGTGAACAACGAACCCGTTCTCTACGCGCATATTGATGATAACGGCTTTTTGAGCATCAAAGCGCGCAACCTGACCGACAGCATTACTTTGGCCGATGGCGCCGGTACGCCGCTGGTCGACGGTCTTGGCATGGCTCTGGTCGTCGGCGTCACGGCGCCACCGGTTGCTCCCAATATCCTGGCCGCGACGACAGATACACCTAACACGGAAGGCTGGTGGACGGTGCAATTCGTCGATCCGAACGGCCTGATCCTTGAGGAAGGCACTATTAACTTCCTGGGCGACGGACATATGAACGCGGCGCTTGATGCCGACGGTGAGATCGATGTGCCCCTGACCGCAATCGACTGGGGTAACGGCGCCGATCTTCAGGACATCGACTTTAACATCGCCAACTTTACTCAGTTTGCCGGCGAGTTCAACGTCATATCCTCCCGCCAGAACGGCGCTGAACTGGGTCTTCGGACCGGCGTCTCGATCGACCGCGAAGGCTTCGTGACGGTGCAGTTCAGCAACGGCCAGAACTCGCGCATCTTCAAGCTGGCGATCGCGACTTTCGCCAACGCGAACGGCCTGAACGAGCTGACGGGCAACGTCTTCCGTGAAAGCGATACCAGCGGCAACTTCAACCTGCGCGAAGCGGGTACGGGGTCCGCGGGGCAGATCGAAAGCGGTGCCCTTGAATCGGCCAACGTAGACCTTGCTGACGAGTTCTCGAAAATGATCGTCACGCAACGCGCCTACTCGGCAAATACCAAGGTAATCCAGACGGCCGATGACATGACGGCTGAACTGCTCCGCCTGAGGTAACAACCGCTAAAGAATGAGGTTTTCTGGGTTTGAATGACCTGGACGCTCAAGGGGCCGCCGATTGCAGAACGCAAAAGGCGGCCCATTCTTTTTTGACTTGATAATTGAGGAATAAATGCCACAATATTGCATGAATAGAAAAGAACGCAGATCGCAGAAAAACGGCCCAAAAACGCCCGCGGATCAACAAAAGGAGGCGCTGATCCGGCAGGCTCTTGATGCCGCCGCCAATCTTTTCAATCTTGGAAAACTGGCAGAGGCGGAACAGGTGTATAAAGGCATACTGGAGCACGATCCGCAAAATACAACCGCGCACTTCAATTTTGGCACCCTGCTGCAGCGTCGTGGCGATTTTTCAACGGCTGAAAAACACTTTACAACGATTCTGTCCCTTAACCCCGACGATCTGGATGCCAAGGCAGCCCTCATCTTCGTGCATCTTGACCAGGGAAAAGTCGACGAAGCCCTAAAAAACGCGGATCAGCTTGGACAAAAGGATATACCTGCCGAAGCGCATGTTCGCCTGGGTAACATTTACCGCGAGGCCGGTAAGATAGACCAAGCCATCGCGCATTTTGAAAAAGCGCTTTCCATGAATGAGCGCTATGTCGGCGCCTATTACGCCCTGATGCCGCTTAAGAAATTTTCATTGAACGATAAGCATCTCGAAAGACTCATCGAAATTGAAAAAAGCGCCGAATCCCTCCCTCTTAAAGACCAGATCAACCTTAAATTCGCGCTTGGCAAGGCGCTCGGGGATTGCGGCGACGATGCCGGGTCCTTTGCAAGATACGCTGACGCCAATAAGCTTAAAAGAAATACGTACTCCTTCAGCATCGACCTGTTCGAGAAATATATTGATGCCGTTATCCGCATCTTTGATGCTGACGTTGTCGCGCGACTGAAGAATAAAGGGCATATCACCGATGAACGCCCGGTTTTCATCGTCGGCATGCCGCGGTCGGGATCAACCCTGACAGAACAGATACTTTCAAGCCATCCCGGCGTGACGGGGCTTGGCGAAGTCGCTTTTTTTACCTCCTGCGTTCCTTTTGTGCCAAACGCCGAAGTTCAGGGCTTTTTTAAACCCAATGAACCCAGCATTACCCGGCAGCTTCTGGACCTGATGGCGACGGAACTTCTGGATGCAATGGGGCAAAAGTATATAAGCCTTATCAACCCGCGCGGCGGCAAGGCTGAACGCATTATCGACAAGATGCTCTTTAATTTTCTTTGGATCGGATTTATCCGGCTGGCCCTGCCCAATGCGCGAATCATCGACTGTACGCGCGATCCGGTTGATATTGGCCTTTCAATCTGGCGCCTTTCCTTTACCGATGACATCCCCTGGGCCTACGACCTTGAAGAAATCGGGCGTTATTACCTTGCCTATCGCAAGCTCATGGCGCACTGGCACACGCTCTTTCCCGGTGAGATACACGAAGCCAACTACGAGAAGATTGTGGCCGATCAGGAAAATGAAACACGCAAGCTTCTGGCGTTCTGTGGGCTTGCCTGGGATGAACGCTGTCTCAACTTCCATCAAGCCGACCGCCAGGTCAAAACCGCAAGCTCCGCCCAGGTGCGCAAGCCCATATATAAGGACTCGGTCAAAAAATGGGAAAAGTATCGGGCTTATCTCCGCCCCCTTGTTGAAATCTTTCAAAAAGCCGGGGCCATATAAGACCTCCCCCTCCGATTCGCCTTTGCGGCCGTTTATTTTGAAGAAGCATAGACCTGTCTTCTGAAAACATACGCCTGCCCTGCGGGAAATTTTCTTTCACTCAAACTAACTAATTGTTTTTAAATAAGTATTACATTGTTAAGAATCGAAACAGGACCTATTAAGCCTTTATCAATCCTTTCCTGAGATGATGGAGTTATGTGCGGGGAAGTATCTCCGTAAAACATAACCAATAGTGACCTAGGAAAGGAAACGACTATGGCAGAGTCAATTACACTCACAGCTGCAATGCGCAACAACTTGCTCAGCTTGCAGAAAACCCAGACACTTCTGGACGTAACCCAAAACAGACTGGCTACCGGCAGGAAAGTCAACAGCGCCCTTGATAACGCTAACGCCTTTTTCGCCGCACAGGCTCTTGATTTTCGCGCCAATGACTTGACCCGCCTTCTCGATGGTATGGGCCAGAGCATCCAAACGCTGAAAGCAGCCGATGCCGGTATCACCGCGCTTACCAAACTGGTCGAACAGGCTCAGTCGGTCGCGCAAACGGCGAAAGACACGGCATCAGGCGGTGCTGTTGCTCTTGGTACGGTTGCCCTGACTTCGGCGCAACAGGCCAGCCTTACCACCATCGCTGGTATCGCAGCTAACGATACATTCACGCTGCAAGCCGGTACCGGAAACCCGACGACAACCTTCACGATCACTGCAGGCCAATCCGTTTCGAGCTTGATCAACCAGATCAACTCGACCTCTGGCTTTGCAGCTCAGCTGGTTGACGCAACGGCTACAACGTCTACCACGGACCGCCTGATTGAGGTCCGCACCACCAACGGCCAAAACCTGATCACGACGGATGCCGGTGGCGTTCTCGCGGCATTGGGTGTTACGGTCGGTACGACGGTTGCAGCCAACAACTCACCGCCGGACCAGATCGCGCTTCAGGCAAACTTCGACTCGCTCCTGACGCAGATCGACGACCTGGCGGCCGACTCCGGCTACCGCGGCACCAACCTTCTGGATGGCGACAGCCTCAGCGTTGACTTCAACGAAGATGGCACCTCCACCCTGAACGTGACCGGCGCTGACCTGACGTCAAGCGGTCTTAACATCACTGCCGCTAACTTCAGCAGCGATGCGAACATCCAAACCAGCCTTGATCAGCTCTCGGCGGCTCTGGATACGCTTCGTTCAAGAGCGAGCTCCTTTGGTGCCAACCTGACGACCATTCAGACCCGTCAGGATTTCACCAAAGACATCATCAACACCTTGCAGGAAGGCCGCGACAAACTGACGTTGGCCGACCAAAACGAAGAAGGTGCGAAACTGCTCTCCCTGCAGACGTCACAGCAGCTCGGCGTTACGGCCCTGTCGCTGTCCGCTCAGGCCCAGCAGTCGGTTCTCCGCCTCTTCTAATAAGGCAGACAGACCTAAAAGATCGGCGGCCCCTAAAAAGGGCCGCCGGTTTTTTTATATCCATTGCCATAACCCATTAATGGCCTATTAACAACTTCCTGTGCATAATGGAGATGTAACCAGAACGCGGAAGAAATTCCGCCTTTTTGAAAGTCCGGAGAGAAGCTCATGGCACTGGTCATCGACTTAAAACCATCTGAACGGATTATCGTTGGGCAGGCTGTCATTACGAATGACAAGACCCGTACGCGCCTTCACATAGAAGGCAGCGCCCCGATCATGCGTGAAAAGGACATTATGCGTGAAGAAGAGGCCAACAGCCCCTGCAAGCGCATATACCTTATGGTCCAGCTGATGTATCTGTCGCCGCATCCCGAAGAAATGCACAAGCTTTATTTTGACATGGTGCATGATGTCCAGAATGCGGCACCCAGCACCTCCGTCTTCTTCATGAATATCCATACCCACATCATGAACGGCCATTACTACAAAGCCCTGCGTGAAGCCAAAAACCTGATCCAGCACGAAGAGGAATTGCTTGCCCATGTCAAACAACATGTCAAATAACCAAAATCCTTATTCACAGGCCGCCGGCGTCTACAGCAAAAACGCCACACACAATGCCGGCGATCAGCGAAGCATGGAAGGACAGATCCTCCTCAAAGCTGCTGCCAAGTTGCAGAGCTTGAGCGATCGGCTCAAAAAAGGCGAAAAGGTAAGCCTGGAAGAAATCGACGACACGCTGACTTACAACCGCAAGCTCTGGACCGTCTTTGCCTCGGAAGCGGGAAACGATGCACATCCGCTGCCCAATGACATCAAGAACAACATATCCAACCTGGCCGTTTTTATCTTCAAGAGAACCATGGAATTGATGTCCGACCCGACGCCTGAAAAAATTGCGGCACTCATCGACATCAACCGCCAAATCGCCGGGGGGCTCCTGAAAGCGCCGCCCAAAGCCGCCACGCCGCCGCCCTCCTCCGCGCCATCGGCCAAAGGCGGAACAGATAACGCCGATCACATGGCCTGAAGAGCTATTTCTTCCAGTCGCCGGGCCGGTGCCGATACTGCAAAAACATGATGTAGGATTTCAGGCCCGGCAATAAAGCGAAAATCATTCCGAACATGACCGCCGCCGCCACTCCCAAAGACAAAAAAAGCGGCAGGGTCAAAAAATGGTCCAGAACCCATACCAACGGAACGACGGTAAATCCGAGCAGGAAAATCAGGAAAACGGCAGCCCCATCGCCGATATCATGATCTCCCAAGCGCACGCCGCAATGCGCACAGGCATCGACGATATTCAGATGTTTTTTAAAAAGCTTTCCTTCACGGCAAACAGGGCAGCGGCCTTCAAGGGAAAAACGAAGATCAGCCCAAAGGCTCACACGCCGTTGCCCCACCAGTAAATGGCGCAGAAGAGGAAGAGCCAAACGACATCAACGAAATGCCAGTACCATGCCGCGGCCTCGAAGCCAAAGTGGCTTTCAGGGGTAAAATGCCCCTTCTTGGCCCGGAAGTAGCATACGATCAGGAAGATCGATCCCACCAGAACGTGGAAACCGTGAAAACCCGTCGCCATGTAAAAAGCCGAGGAATAGATCCCGCCCGTAAAGGGGAAGGTTGCATGAAAATACTCGTAAGCCTGGAAGCCGGTAAAGGCGACACCCAGCGCCACGGTAATGGCCAGCGCCCTGACGGATTCAGCCTGCTTGCCTTCCAGAATGGCATGATGCGCCCAGGTGACGGTGCAGCCCGAGAGCAGCAGAATGAGCGTCATCAGGAACGGCAAATCAAATGGAGCGATAGGTTCAACATTGGCCGGCGGCCAAACGCCGCCGATGGCTTCCGTCGGGAAAATGCTGGCATTGAAGAAAGCCCAGAAGAACGGAAAAAAGAACATGACCTCGGAAGCGATGAAGAGCGCCATGCCATAGCGAAAGCCAATACGCGCAATGACCGTATGCGCCTTTTCAACAAAAGCCTCATACACGACATCGCGCCACCAGAAATACATGGTCAAAAGCACGGCCGCAAAGCCAAGGAACACGCCCTTAAGACCAACGGGGGCCCCGAACAGCTCAACCTTGTGCATGTAGAGCAAAGCGCCGACCGCCAGCAACCCGCCTGAAAACGCACCCACCATCGGCCAGATGCTAGGCCGGACGATATGATAAGGATGGGGTTTGCCGCCTTTGAGATCGTACGTGACTTCGGTTGCCATTTTTCAAGGTTCCTTAGTTTGTTTTCGTTGAAGAATTATAGAACGTTTCAGTCGCCTTCTCCAGCTCCGGCGTGTCGGTTTTGAAGAAAGTGTAGGACAAGGTTATGGTACTGACATCGTCCAGATTTTTGTCTTCGGCTATGGACGGATCAACAAAGAACGTGACCGGCATATGGACGCGCTCGCCTGGTTTCAAGGTCTGCTCCTGAAAGCAAAAACACTGCGTTTTATTGAAATACTTTCCGGCCTTTTCGGGCGTGACGTTATAAACCGCCGTGCCGGTAATCGGCTGGGGGCTTGTGTTTTCCGCATAATAGGATACGAGGGCGTCCTCTCCCACCCTGACCTTGACCGGCCCCTGTTCCGGGCCAAACGACCACCCAAGACCGGGATGAACATCGGCATTAAAACGAACCGTCACCACCCGATCAATCACGCGGCCCGGATTGCTCTCCGCGCGGCGGATTTCACCGCCATACCCTGTCACCCTGCAAAAAAGACTGTAAAGGGGCACCGCCGCATAGGTCAGCGCGATCATCAGGGCCACAACGCCAAGCGTAATCCCCAAAACCTTCCTGTTTTGCGCGGATGAAACAGCCGCCGTCACGCCTACCCCCCTTTAAGCCGGACGATTGTGACAAGAAAAATCACGGCAACGAAAGCCAGAATAGCCCCCATCACGGCGTAGTTTTTGTGTTTCTGGCGCTGATGCGGCCCTGTCGTCATAGCTTGTCCGCCATCAAAAGCGCAAACACGGCAAAAAGATAAAAGATCGAATAGCCGAACATCTGTTTTGCCGGACGGTCGCTGTCATCCCGCAAAACACGAAGCGCGCTGACCAGAAACAGCGCCGTCAGTGCGAGCGCGCCCGTAAGATAAAACCCGCCCGCCATCCCTAACGCATAGGGCGCCGCCGCAAGGGGGAAAAGAAGCGCTGTGTAAAGAACCATCTGGCGCTTGGTTGACAGCGATCCCGCCACCACGGGCATCATAGGAACACCGGCCTGCTTGTAATCTTCGTTCTTATAGAGCGCCAACGCCCAGAAATGCGGCGGCGTCCACATGAAAATAAGGAGGAAAAGAACGATGGATTCGACCGACACATCGCCAGTGACCGCCGCCCAGCCGATCATCGGCGGGAAAGCGCCCGCCGCGCCGCCGATCACGATGTTCTGCGGCGTCCGGCGCTTGAGCCACATGGTATAAACCACGACATAGAAAAAAGCGGCAAAGCCGAGGAGAAAAGCCGCCGTCCAGTTGAGCGCAAGCCCCATAAGCCCTACCGACAGAAGAAGCAGGACAAGGCCGAAGGCAAAAGCGTCGCTTTCATGAATGCGCCCCTGCGGCACGGGCCGGCCGCTGGTCCGGCCCATGCGGGCGTCGATGTCGCGGTCGTACCACATGTTGATGGCGCCGGCCGCGCCCGATCCCACAGCGATGCAAAACACAGCCACCAAAGCCAGAAAAGGGTGCAGATGCCCGGGCGCCATGTAAAGCCCCGCAACACCGCTGAACACAACCAGCGTCATGACGCGAGGCTTTAAAAGTTCGAAAAAGTCCCGAACCGTGCCCGTCCCCGTGAAAGGGATATCCGCGTCAAGAAGCCCGGCCCGTTCCATCGATCATCACTTCACAAGCGGCTGGATTTCAAACTGGTGGAACGGCGGCGGCGATGGCAAATGCCATTCCAAAGTCTTGGCGCCCTCGCCCCACGGGTTATCGCCGGCCTTTTTGCCTGCTACCATCGTGTAGAACACGATGAAGACGAAAAAGACCGCCGACGCGCCGGACAGATACGCCCCATAAGACGAAATCTCGTTCCAGAAAGCGTAAGCATCGGGATAATCGGGGATACGGCGCGGCATGCCGGCCAGCCCCAGAAAATGCTGCGGGAAGAAAGTCAGGTTTGCGCCTGCAAACATCATCCAGAAATGCAGCTGTCCCATCCATTCGGGGTACTGGCGACCCGACATCTTGCCAAACCAGTAATAAAACCCGCCGAAAATCGCAAAGACTGCCGCAATCGACAAGACGTAATGGAAGTGCGCCACGACGTAATAGGTGTCGTGCAGCGCCAGATCCATGCCGCCGTTGGCGAGCACAACGCCGGTTACGCCGCCGACCGTGAAAAGGAAGATGAAACCAAGCGCCCAGAGCATCGGGGTCTTGAACTCGATCGACCCGCCCCACATCGTCGCAATCCACGAGAAAATCTTGACCCCCGTCGGAACGGCGATGATCAGCGTCGCAATCGTGAAATAGGCTTTGACGTTAACATCCATACCTACTGAATACATATGATGCGCCCAGACGATGAAGCCGACAAAGCCAATCGCGACCATGGCATAAGCCATGGCAAGATAGCCAAACACCGGCTTTTTCGAGAAGGTCGACACGATCTGGCTGACAATACCAAACGCGGGCAGAATCATGATGTAAACCTCGGGATGGCCGAAGAACCAGAAAAGATGCTGAAACAGAACCGGATCTCCGCCGCCTTCAGGAACGAAGAAAGCCGTGCCGAAGTTGCGGTCGGTCAGAAGCATCGTGATCGCGCCGCCCAGAACCGGAATCGACAGGACCAAAAGGAAGCTCGTCACCAGGATGCCCCAGACAAAAAGCGGCATCTTGTGCAGCGTCATGCCGGGCGCGCGCATGTTGAAGATCGTGGTGATAAAGTTGGCGGCGCCCAGAACCGACGATGCGCCGGCCAGGTGAAGCGAAAAGATCGCCATATCAACCGCGATTCCCGGATGCCCCGCAAGCCCGGATAAGGGCGGGTAAACCGTCCAGCCCGTCCCTGCGCCGCCGCCCAGCACAGCCGACAGCGCAAGAAGAAGAATTGATGGCACCATGAACCAGAAGCTGATGTTATTAAGACGCGGAAAGGCCATGTCGGGCGCACCGATCAAAAGCGGCACGAACCAGTTGCCAAAGCCGCCGATAAGCGCGGGCATGACGACGAAGAAGACCATGATGAGGCCATGCGCCGTAATGAAAACGTTCCACATATGACCGTTGGCCGTGCCGTCGGCGTTGAGGAAAAGCTGCATGCCGGGTTCGGACAGTTCAAAGCGCATGGCCATTGACGCCGCGCCGCCGATCAGGCCGCCGATAATGGCCAGAAGGATGTAAAGCGTCCCGATGTCCTTGTGGTTGGTCGAGCAGAACCAGCGGGTAAAGAACCCCGGCATGTGATGCCCGTCGTCATGCCCGCCGTGACCGTGATTGTCGTGATGTGCTGCTGTCATGTGCTTTCAAGCTCCTGCAAGTTATTCTTATTATTTTTTCTGACCGGTCTGCTGTTTCACCCAGGCTGCGAAATCTTCCTTGGAAACCGCCTTGACCATGATCGGCATGAAGCCGTGTCCTGCGCCGCAAAGTTCCGAACACTGGCCGTAATACGTGCCAGGCTTCGTGATCTTCACCCATGTTTCATTAAGTTTGCCGGGAACGGCATCCATTTTGACGCCAAAAGCCGGGATCGCCCAGGCATGAAGAACGTCGGCGGCTGTGATTTGAAGGCGAACGGTCGTATCCACCGGAAGGACCACTTGCGTATCCGTCTCCAGAAGGCGCAGCTGGCCTTCCTTGATGTCCTTATCGGGGATCATGTAACTCATGAAATTGATTCCGCCATGGTCAGGATATTCGTAGCCCCAGTACCACTGATAACCCGTAATTTTGAGGGTCATGTCCGCCGCCGGCACACGCCCGGCCAGATAGAGGATGCGCATCGAAAAGACAACCACGACGGCCAGAATGAAGACCGGCACAACCGTCCATATGATTTCCAGCGTCGTATTATGCGTCGTCGTGGACGGCACCGGATTGGCTTTCGCGTTAAAGCGCACCGCGACATAGACCATCAGCGCCAAAACAAACAGCGATATAGCCGTGATCAGCCACATCATGCCGTCATGAAACTTGACAAATTCTTCCATGACGGGCGACGCCGCTTTTTGGAAGTATATCTGCTTTGGCTCAGGCGCGCCCAGCCCTTCCTTGGCCTCGCACACGGAAATTGCCGCAGTGAAGAACGCCAGCAAGGACAGGAACCATGTTCCGACAGGATTTTTCTTTTTCTTGTTGTGCATATGATTTTCTTCCCGGAAAGGGTGGTTTGGGATGTTGTTGGATAGATATAACACCAAACAGAACAGAATGTTAAGCGCCTGTTTGCAAAGATCTTGCCAAAACAGCCCTCAATATGTCAATTCCCGTATTCCTGACCGTACTGGTCAGGATAATGTCCGGCTTTGCAGAAGTATGTTTTGCCAGCTCTTGAAGGACTTCAGAGGTCTTCTTTTTCTGGGCAACCGCGGGCAATTTGTCCGCCTTGGTTAATACGATGGTATAGGGTACACCCGCATGCTCAAGGAAGGCGATCATCTCACCATCCGAACTCTTGAGATCATGGCGGCTGTCGACCAGAACGCACACGCGCGCCAGAGTAGGCCTGCTCTCCAGATACTGGGCCATAAGGCGAAGCCAGTCATCCGCTTTACTCTGGGATGTCTTGGCATAGCCGTAGCCCGGCAAATCAACCAAAAATCCCTCATCCTCACCCAGCAAAAAGAAATTGATCTGCTGTGTGCGCCCCGGTGTATTCGACACCCGCGCCAAGCCCTTGCGTCCTGTTAACGCATTGATAATACTTGATTTTCCGACGTTTGAGCGCCCGACGAGCGCGACCTCGCGGAGCTCGGGGGCTGGCAAATCCTCCGCCCGCGCGGCGCCCGCCACGAAACAGCACGGCCCGGAGAAAAGCTTTCGTCCCTTTTCAAGCCAGGCGTCGCCGCCTTCGTCAGCTGTCTTTTTTGCCATGCTTCTTGCTTAAGCGTTCCGCTTTTTGTTGCTGCTTGAGCTTGATCCGGTCACCGTGGCCGTGAACAAGCGACACTTCAACCCCGGCGCTGCGCATGATGTAGTATTGCTGCAAGATGCTCAGAACGTTGCTCCACGCCCAATAGATCACAAGCCCGACCGCAAAATTGGCCAACATGTAGGTTACGACATAGGGCATCATGGCAAATATCTGTTGCTGCGCCGGATCCGGCACGGGGGGGCTCATGCGCTGCTGCAACCACATGGTGACGCCCATGATGATGGGCCAGGCGCCGATCATCAGCATGGAAGGCGGCGTCCAGTCGATCAGGCCAAACAGGTTGAAAAGCGTCGTGGGATCGGGCGCCGAAAGATCATGGATCCATCCCCAGAACGGAGCATGGCGCATGGCGACATCGATCATGATCACTTTATAAAGTGAAAAGAAGATCGGTATCTGGACCAGCAAGGGCCAGCATCCCGAAAACGGATTGACGTTTTCGCGTTTGTAAAGTTGAAAAATTTCTTCCTGAAGCTTGGTCCGGTCGTTCTTGTATTTCGCCTGCAGCTCGGTCATCTGCGGCGCGACCTTCTTGAAGGCCGCCATCGAGCGGAATGACTTATTCGCCAGCGGAAAAACAATAATCCTGACGACAACGGTCAGGGCCAGAATTGAAAAGCCGATATGTCCTAAAACGCCCGTAAGGAAGTTCAGCAGGAAAAAGAGCGGCTTGGTCAAAAACCACCACATGCCGAAGTCCAGCACCAGGTTAAAGTGCGGGATCGTCTTTTGGTAGTCGTTGAGAAGATCAAGCTTCTTGACGCCCGCAAAAATAGAGCCTGAAACCTCGACGCTGCCGCTTGCGGGCACCAGCCGCTCGCCGCCCATCATGTCGACCTGATAACGCCCGCGCCGCCAGTCATCATCCTTCAGCGGCTTGTCTTTCTTGGCAAAGGCCCGCGCATTGACGGATTCGCCGGGCGCAGAGACCAGGCTGACAAACCAATACTTGTCCGTGAAGCCGATCCAGCCACCCTTGACCGACGTAATGGCCTCATCTTTCTCCTGCAAATCGCTGTAATTGATTTCATGCAGCTCGCCGTCCAGCCAACCGACGGGGCCTTCGTGCAACACGGCAAACCCCATGAAATCCGCGGGCAGTTCATGCCTTGCGATCAGGCGATAAGGATGGAGCTTGATTTCCGCACCGCTCCTGTTCGTCACCTTGTCCGTCACTGTAAAAAGATAGTTGTCATCAAGCGCTATCGTGCGTTCAAACGACACGCCCTGACCATTATCCCATCTCAGCGTGACCGAAGAACCGCTTTTCAACTCCGCCGCGCTGCCGGCGCCAAGTTTCCAAACCGTATCCGCATTGGGAAGCAATACCGACGAGCCCTCGCCCGCAACCCAGCCGCTTTCAATGTAATAAGCCAGCGGCGCGCCCGATGGAGTCAAAAGCGCGACGTTTTCCTTCTTCTCCATGGTCGTGTAATAATCCAGCAATTTCAGATCATCAATCCGCGCCCCCTTGAGCGAGATCGAGCCTTCCAGCTTTTGGCCCCTGATCTTGACGCGCGGCATATCCCTGATCACTTCGGCCCGCTCGCGCATGACCGTCCCCGCCCCGTCCCCGCTTCCGTCCTCCTTGGGCATCGCCGACGGCGCGGCCATCATCGCGCTTTGCTCGGCCTTAAGGCGGGCTGCCTCCATCTTGGGCTTTTCAAAGAAATGATAGAAAAGAAAAAGAACGGCAAGCGACAGGACAAACGCCACCATAAGGCGGGCGTTGTCTTCCTGTTTATGCGGGTCGTGATGCGGGTGGTGTCCGTGTCTCATGATTTGCCTTTTCTACAAAATGTTTGATCCCAAGGCCAGTGAAAATGATCCGGCACCGGATCAACCCCGCCCGGATTGAAGGGATGACAGCGCAAAATGCGTCCCGCACCCAAAAAAATCCCTCTTAAGGCCCCAAAACGGCGGATTCCATCCATCGCATAGTGCGAACAGGACGGATAAAAGCGGCATTGCCGCCCGATAAAAGCCGAAAGCGTCAGCTGGTAAAGGCGGATCATGGAACAAAGGATGCGTATAACGACCCCGTGTTCCTGCGCAGGCAGGAACCCATTGCTATCATCCGCGTGGGCCCCTGCCTTCGCAGGGGCACGAAATCCTGAGAAAAAACTCATTGAGCCGTCACCTTAAGTTTCTTAAGAGCCTTCAGCAGATCCTGCCGCAAGTCATCAAATGCGCGATCAATCGTAGCGGTGCGGCCGATCAGAACGATGTCCCACCCGCCCTGTGCCGTTTCGCCGATCACCTGATCCGCCAACGCCTTGAGCCTGCGGCGCGCACGATTGCGCTTGACCGCGTTGCCAACCTTGCCGCTGACGGTAAAGCCCAAGCGTATTTCGTTTGTCTCAGCTGACCTTTGAAAAGCCTGCACAACGATACCTGGCGTAACCCATTTTTGACCCGCGGCCGCTACGTGCTGGAAATCCTCGCGGCGCTTGAGGCGAACAACCTTCGCTGCCATGAGGATTGATATACCGATCCGTCAGGCCGAAAGGCGCTTGCGGCCTTTGGATCTGCGATTGCTCAAAACCTTGCGACCGCCCACGGTCGCCTGACGCTTGCGGTAGCCATGGCGGCGCTTGCGAACAATTTTGCTGGGCTGGTATGTACGTTTCACGTTAGAATCTCCGTTCCTTCAGTCAATGTTATCCGTAAGCTGTATAAAAGGCTGGGAAGCTTCTGTCAAGCTTTTATTATGTTAATAAAGGCTGGTTTTCGACACTTTAATAGATATATATTTGGGAAGACGTGTCAGTATCCCTTAAGGACTTAAACGATGGCCAAAAAGGACCACGGCAACCGCACTGTTAAGATCTTTGACCGCCAGTACTATCCTGCGGGCCGGGTTTTGATTCATGAAGGCGATTTCAACAGCAAGGCCTATTACATTGAAAGCGGAAAGGTTGAGGTCTTTACAACCGATAAGAAAGGCCGCGAGATCATCCTGGCCCATATAGGCCCAAGCCAGCTTGTGGGCGAAATGGCCATTATTTCCAAGAAAACACCGCGGACGGCCTCGGTACGCGTCATTGAAGACAGCATATTGATCAGCGTATCGCAGGAAATTGAAAAAGCCTTTGAAGATATGGACGCCGTCATGAAGGTGGTGCTTGAAACCCTGGTTGATCGCATCCGCAAAACCAACAAAAACCTTGTTCATCAGCGCGGCGAACTGGCTGATTTTGAGGAAACGACTCAGATGACGGTTAAAAACATCTCGGCAACTTTAAGCCCGCGCAAGCAGGAACAGTTCAAGAAAGAAATAACCCCCGTTCTTGACGAGCTGCGCAACGTACTGGCGAAATACCAAAAACCGGGTGAAAAACGGCTTGAAACCCTGTCGCCGGATGAAGAAAATAATTGACAGAACGCGGGGGTGTCCCGCTATAGTGCCCTTTAAACAAGATCAAAGCGTCCGTAGCTCAGCTGGATAGAGCGCGTCCCTCCGAAGGACGAGGTCAGAGGTTCGAATCCTCTCGGACGCGCCAATTTCTCAAGCTCCCCGAAGGGGAGATTGGGAAAATGATGCGTTCCCGGATATGGATTAAAACCTTGTTCGAGCCCGTAAGGGCCGCCGCAGCGCGACAATGTCGCGCGCAGGCAATCCTCTCGGACGCGCCATTCTTTGCGTTCCCCGCTTTCCCTGATATAGATTTTGCATGGATCTTTATTCCTTTATCAAAACGCTTCATATCATCAGTTCAACGATTCTATTCGGCACGGGCCTTGGCATTGCCTTTTTCATGTTCTGCTCCCGTTACGCCAGAGACGTCCATGAAAAGTACTATGCAGCTCGCTTTACAGTTTTGGCCGACTATGTGTTCACCGTCCCCGCTGTTATCCTGCAGCCATTCACCGGCTTCTGGCTCGTATCGAATGGCGGTTATGATCCCATGGCGCTCTGGCTGAAAGCAAGCTATGCCCTCTACATTCTGGCCGGAGTGTGCTGGCTGCCCGTCGTCTGGATACAGATCCAGCTTCGAAAGATGGCGGCGGAATGCGCGGCCTCCGGCTCTGACCTACCGCCACGTTATCACCGGCTTTTCAGGATATGGTTTTTCCTAGGTTGGCCAGCGTTCCTGTCGCTGGTCGTCATCTTTTATCTCATGGTTGCAAAGCCGGTATAACATGTCTGATATATATTTCATTTATGACGGTGAATGCCCCATCTGTCATTACGCAGCCCACGCCTTGCGCATCAAGCAAGCCGTAGGCAATCTGAGCCTGATAAACGCGCGCGAAGAAGGACAGCATCCACTGATACAAGAAATCAACAAGCAGGCGCTGGATCTGGATGAAGGTATGATTATCGCGTATGGGGGAGATTTTTATCACGGCCACGATGCGCTGCATCTTATGGCGATGATCGGCAGTGATGCGGGTTGGTATAACAAAATGAATTCTCTTCTATTTAAGTCAAAGCTCATTGCCAAATTCTGCTATCCTTTGATGCGCGCCTGCCGCAATGCGTTGATCTGGATGAGGGGAGCTCCGAAAATTGATAACCTTCATAAGAAGTCTATACCCATCTTCAAATCCATCTTCGGCGAAAACTGGGACAGCCTGCCGCCGGTCATGAAAAAGCACTACGCCAACCGGCCGTACCAAAATGATAAAGTCACAGTCGAGGGCGTGATGAAGGTGGAAAGCTCGACACTTGGCCGGCTGATGACGCCGTTCTTTCGCCTTGCCGGTACGCTGGTGCCGTATGAGGGCGACAACATCCCGGCTACGGTTGCCTTTGTTTCCATCGAGGATTCGGATGTTTTTCAGTTCGACCGCACCTTCCGCTTTCCCGGCCGCCCGCCCTATCGCTTTCATTCCCGCATGAAGCCGGTGGGCGGCAACGAGCTGGTTGAATTTATGCGCTTTGGCCTTGGCTGGCGCATGGCCTATGCATGGACTGGTGAAAAGGTTGTTCTATCGCATAAAGGCTATGTCGTGAAAATATTCGGTCTTCTTTTACCCCTGCCGCTCGAACTTCTCATGGGCCGCGGCCATGCCGAGGAAACACCGCTCAACGACAATGAATTTTCAATGACGATGGAGATCGTTCACCCGCTCTGGGGAAAGGTGTATGGCTATAGCGGCAGGTTCAGGGTGGTGGAATGACCACGCGTATCCTCATTATCGGCGCCTATGGCAATTTTGGCTCTCACATCACAAAAAAACTGGTGGAAGAGCAGGATATTCAAATCATCGTCGCCGGTCGTTCAGAAGAAAAATGCCGCGCCTTGGCTGAGGAGTATAAGACGGAATATTCCGTACTGGATATAGAGAAAGACCTTCCGGCGGCGCTGAAAAAAGCAAGGCCGGATATCGTCATCCACACATCGGGCCCGTTTCAAGAGCAAGGTTATGGCGTGGCCGAAGCCTGCATCGAATACGGCTGCCATTATATCGATTTGGCCGACGGGCGGGAATTTGTGGCAGGCATCACAGCGCTGGATCGGAAGGCCAGGGCAAAGGGTGTTACTGTCATCACGGGCGCAAGCTCGGTGCCGACACTGACATCGGCTGTTATTGATCATTATTTGCCGGAGTTTAAAAAACTGATCTCTGTCGACTACGGCATCACGACAGCACAACGAACGAACACGGGTCTTGCCACGACAAAAGCAGTGCTTGGCTATGCCGGAAAACCATTCAAAACCCTGATCCGTGGCCAGATGCTGAATGTTCATGGCTGGCAGGATATGGTTCTGCACAAATACCCGGTACTGGGCTGGCGGTTGCTTGGAAACTGCGATGTGCCCGATCTTGCCCTGTTTCCAGAGCGTTACAAAAGCCTTGAAACCATCCGTTTCCGCGCGGGATTGGAGATCGCCTTCATACACATGGGCCTCTGGGCGCTGTCATGGCTCGTGCGCCTGCGTATCCTGGACAGTCTTGCACCCGCAGCCGATTTTCTTCTAAAAACGTCCCGCCTGTTTGACCCTGTCGGCAGCGATAACAGCGCCTTTCATATGCAGATGTCAGGCATAGACAATGACGGCAAGATCAAAATCCTGACTTTTTATCTGATCGCCAAATCCGGCCATGGTCCATTCATCCCTTCAACCCCCGCCATACTATGCGCCAAAATGCTGGCTCGGGGAGAGATAAAACAAACCGGTGCATTCCCCTGCATCGGAGTCATTTCTTTGGAGCAATACCTGGACGCCATGAAAGATCTGAATATTTCCGCGGCGTTTCAGTAAACCCGTCGTTCCTACGCCTACCCCCTCACCGCGTGTTCCTCGGCGACTTCGATGTTGAGCGCCGCGGCCATAAGCGCCCGGGTATAGGCTTCTTTCGGATTCTTGAACAGTTCCTCGGTCGGCGCTTCCTCGACCAGCTTGCCGCCCTTGAGGACCATCACGTGATGCGAGAGGGCGCGCACGACGCGCAGATCGTGGCTGATGAAAAGATAGGCCAGATTGTGTTTCCTCTGGAGATCGCGCAAAAGATCGACGATCTGCGCCTGCACCGACATGTCAAGGGCCGAGGTCGGCTCGTCCAGCACGACGAATTTGGGCTTCAAGACCATCGCGCGCGCAATTGAAATCCGCTGGCGCTGGCCGCCGGAAAACTCATGCGGATAGCGATGGCGCGTCGCGGGGTCCAACCCCACTTCTTCCAGCACGGCGACGACCGCCTTTTCGCGCTCGGCCGCCGACAGTTTCGGCTCATGGACCAGAAGCCCCTCGCCCACGATCTGCCCGACCGACAGGCGCGGCGAAAGCGATCCGTAAGGGTCCTGAAAGACGATCTGCATGTCGCGGCGCAAGGGGCGCAGGTCTTTCTCCGCAATCCCGGCCAGATCATGCCCGTTGATGACGATTTTGCCTTGCGAGCCTATCAGCTTCAAAAGCCCAAGGCCCAGCGTCGTCTTGCCCGATCCCGACTCGCCCACGACGCCCAGTGTCTGGCCCGCGCGGATCGTGACGTCGATGCCGTCCACCGCCTTCACAAAACCCGTCGTCTTGCGGAAGATGCCCGTCTTGATCGGAAAATGGACCTTGAGCCTCTCGGCTTTCACCACGACGGGCTGATTGTCGTTCATCACGACCGCCGCGCCCTTGGGTTCGGCTGCGAGCAGCATCTGCGTGTAAGCATGCCGGGGCGAATTGAAAAGGGATTCCGTTGCCGCCAGCTCGACAATCTCGCCCTGTTTCATCACGGCTACATGGTCGGCCATCTTGCGCACGATACCAAGATCATGGGTGATCAAAAGAATCGCCATGCCCAGTTTCTGCTGCAATTCCTTCATCAGTTTCAGTATCTGCGCCTGCACCGTCACGTCCAGCGCGGTGGTCGGCTCGTCCGCAATCAGAAGATCGGGATTATTGGCCAAGGCCATCGCGATCATGACGCGCTGGCGCTGCCCGCCTGAAAGCTCGTGCGGAAAGCAGGTCTTGCGGTCTTTAAGCTGCGAAAGGCCGACAAGGTCGAGCAACTCCGCCACGCGCGCCTGCGCAGCCTCGGGCGTCAGGTTGCGGTGCAGGAACAGCACTTCGCTGATCTGCTTTTCGATCGTGTGCAAGGGGTTGAGCGAGGTCATCGGCTCCTGAAAGATCATCGATATCCTGTTGCCGCGGACGGTTTGCAGGACGGACGGCCCTGCGCCGACGAGATTCTGCCCGTCAAACGCTATACTTCCCGACGGATGCTTGGCCGCGGGATAGGGTAGCAGCTGCAACAGCGAAAGGGCCGTCACCGACTTGCCGGAACCCGACTCGCCCACAAGCGCCAGCGTCTTTCCCTTTTCAATCGTGAAACTGACACCCTTGACGGCCTGGAATACGCCCGAAGGGGAATGAAAATCGACGGACAGGTTTTTGACATCCAGCAACATGAAACTACCTCTTGAATATCTTGCGCGGATCAAAGGCGTCGCGCACCGCCTCGCCAATAAATGTCAGCAGACTAAGCATCAAAGCCAGCGACAAAAAGGCCGTCATGCCAAGCCACGGCGCCTGCAGGTTGTTTTTGCCCTGCGACAGAAGCTCGCCCAGTGACGGCGAACCGGGCGGCAGGCCAAAGCCCAGGAAATCAAGCCCCGTGAGGGTCGTGATCGACCCCGCCAGCACGAATGGCATAAGGCTCAAGGTCGCCACCATCGCGTTGGGAAGGGCATGGCGCAGCATGATGACGGGCGTTGAAACGCCAAGGGCCCGGGCCGCGCGGATGTAGTCAAGGTTGCGCGTGCGCAAAAATTCAGCCCGCACGACATCCACCAGCGTCATCCATGAAAAAAGCAGCATCAGAAGCAAAAGACTTAAAAATCCGGGTTCGATCACGCTTGACATGATGATCAGAAGAAACAAGACGGGCATGCCCGACCAGACCTCGATAAACCTCTGCGACAGAAGGTCGAACCAGCCGCCCAGATACCCCGACGCCGCCCCCACGGCGACACCGACCGCGCTGCCAAGAACGGTCAGGCAAAGGCCAAACAGGACCGAGATGCGAAAACCGTAGACAAGCCGTGCCAGCACGTCGCGCCCCTGATCGTCCGTGCCCAGAAGGTTTTCGCGCGTCGGCGGCGAAGGCGCAGGTTGGTCAAGATTGTAATTGATCGTCTGGTACGAATAACGCACGGGCGCCCAGACCATCCAACCGTCCTTTTCGATGCTCTGCGTGACGAAGGGATCGCGGTAGTCAGCTTCGGTCTCGAACTCCCCGCCGAACGTCGTTTCGGGATAGACCTTCAGGAACGGCGCGTAAAACCCGCCCTTGTAGGACACCAGAAGCGGCTTGTCGTTGGCGATCAACTCGGCAAAGAGGCTGACCAGAAACAGGGCCATGAAAATCCAGAACGACCAGCAGCCGCGGCGGTTGGCGCGGAATTGGTACAGGCGGCGCTTTGCGATCGCGGAGAGTTTCATGACGGATACTCCACACGCCCCATCTTGTCACGCCGGACTTGTTCCGGCGTCCATGTGGATGCCGCAACCAGTGCGGCATGACAAAATGGAGAAAGGATGTTTCTATAAATATCAACCATCCTACCGTCCCTCCAGCGCGTTGAAATCGATGCGCGGATCGACCCAGGTGAGCGTGAGATCCGACACCAGCTTGATGACAAGCCCGATGAGCGTGAAGATGTAAAGCGTGCCGAACATCACGGGATAGTCGCGGTTGATCGCCGATTCAAACCCCAGAAGCCCCAACCCGTCGAGCGAAAAGATGTTTTCGATCAGCAAGGAACCGGTCAGGAAAATGCCGATGAGGGCGCTTGGAAAGCCCGCGATCACGATCAGCATCGCGTTGCGGAACACATGGCCGTAAAGGACGCGCTTTTCGGCCAGGCCTTTGGCTCTGGCCGTCAGCACGTATTGCTTGTTGATCTCGTCCATGAAGGAATTCTTGGTCAGGATCGTCAAGCCCGCAAAGCCGCTGATGACCATGGCCATGACGGGCAGGGTCATGTGCCAGAAATAATCTGCGACCTGCCTGTACCACGGCAAATCGCTCCAGTTGTCGGACACGATCCCGCGCAGGGGAAAGATATGCCAGTACTGCCCGCCCGCAAACAATACGATCAAAAGGATGGCGAACAGGAATCCCGGAATGGCATAGCCGAAGATGATGACGCCGCTGGACCACACGTCGAAGCGCGATCCATCGCGCACGGCCTTGGATATGCCCAAAGGAATGGAAATGAGATAGATCAGAAGCGTGGTCCAAAGACCCAGCGAAATGGACACCGGCATCTTGTCAAGGATAAGGTCGGTCACTTTCTGGTTCTTGAAATAGCTCTCGCCGAAATCGAAAACGAGATAGTTTTTGATCATCAGGAAAAACCGCTCGCCCAAAGGCTTGTCGAAGCCAAACTGCTTTTCAAGATCCTTGATAAATTCGGGCGGCAGGCCTTGGGCGCCGCGGTATTTTCCGGACCCCGAACTTGACGACGCGTCCATCTGCTTTTGCAGGTTCTGGGGGCTTGCGATATCCTGCCCGCCGCCGCCTGAAAACCGCGCCGTAGCCGACACGCCCATGCCCTGCACCTTGGCGATCATCTGCTCGACCGGGCCGCCCGGCGCCAACTGCACGATCAGGAAGTTGAGCGCAATGATCCCGAACAGCGTCGGGATCATGAGCAAAAGCCTACGTATGACGTATGCGAGCATCGGGCTGTCCGTTCACAACACCCCTTCTCCCCCTTCTTTAGAGGGGGAGAAGGTCGGGATGAGGGGGTCCCTCACCCTGACCCTCTCCCCGGCGGGGAGAGGGAAACAAAAGTAAATTATTTCACCGCCCCCAGTTTAGCCGCCTTTTCGGCGTCAATCCACCAGCTATCCACGACGGGCAGGCCATAGGGCGGGTTTTTGGCCGGACGGCCGAACCTGTCCCAATAGGCCACGCGGTAATAGCCGATGTGCCATTGTGGAATAACATAATGATTCCACAGAAGAACGCGGTCGAGCGCACGCGTCCGCGCCACCAGCTCGGCCCTATCCGGTGCTGCGATGACAAGGTCGATCAACTCGTCCACCACCGGGTTCTTGATGCCGATCACGTTGCGGCTGCCGTTCACATCGGCCTTGGCCGAGCTCCAGAAATCGCGCTGCTCGTTGCCGGGAGAAAGCGACTGGCCGAACGTCTCGATCGTCATGTCGAAGTCGAAGGCATCCGTCCGGTTCTGGTACTGCGCCGTATCGACGACGCGGATCGACGCCTCAATCCCCATTTTTTTCAGATTCTGGATGAAGGGCGCGACCCAGCGCTCGAACGTCGGGCTGTTAAGCAGGATTTCGAACTTGAAAGGAACGCCGTCTTTCTCCAGAAGGCCGCTCTTGCCCACGGCCCAGCCCGCGCCTTTCAGAAGCTCCATGCCTTTCTTCAGGTTCTCGCGCATGTTGCCCGAACCATCGGTTTTAGGCGCTTCATAGGCCGTTGTAAAAACCTCATCCGGGATCTTACCGCGGTACTTTTCAAGGATTTCAAGCTCGCGCCCTTCCGGCAAACCGCTGGATGCGAGTTCCGAATTTGAAAAGAAGCTTTGCGTGCGTTGGTACTTGCCAAACGCGAACTGCTTGTTCGACCATTCGAAGTCGAAGGCATAGCCCACCGCCTGCCGGACCTTGGGATCGGCAAAGACCGCGCGGCGCGTGTTGAAGGCAAAGGCCTGCATGCCTGTCGGCACGTCGTTGTCGATCTCGGCCTTGACGATGCGGCCGTCCTTCACGGGAACGGCGTCATAGGCCGTGGCCCAGGCCTTGGCGATGTTTTCCTGCCGGAAATCGAACTCGCCCGCGAAAAACGCCTGCAGGACCACCGTCTCGTCACGGTAATAATCAAAGCTGATTTTATCGAAGTTGTAGCGCCCGCGGTTGAGCGCCAAGTCCTTTCCCCACCAGTCGGCCACGCGTTCAAACACGATGCGGCGGCCGGGCACGACCTCGGCCACCTTGTAAGGCCCGCTGCCCAGTGGCGGGGTCAGTGTCGTTTCGTCGAAATTCCTGCCTTCCCAGTAATGTTTGGGTAGCACGGGCAGCTGGCCCATGATCAGGGGCAGTTCGCGGTTGTCGCCGGGCACGAAAACGAATTTCGCGCGGCGAGGGTTTTCGGCCACGGCCTCTTTCACGCTGGCGTAATAGGCGCGGTAGAACGGATGCCCCTTGGCCAGAAGCGTGTTGAAGGAGAAAACCACGTCATCGGCCGTCACGGGCTTGCCGTCGTGCCACTTGGCCTCGGGCCTCAAGTTGAACGCGACCCAACTGCGGTCCGGCGGCGTTTCGACGCTTTCGGCCAAAAGGCCATATTCGGTGAAAGCCTCGTCCTCGGATGATGCCATCAGGGTGTCGAACATCATTCCCGATCCCGCCGCCGTCACGCCCTTGATGATATAGGGGTTGAGGTTGTCGAAGGTGCCAATCGCGGCCAGGCGCAAAGCCCCGCCCTTGGGGGCTGCGGGATTGACGTAGTCGAAATGGGCAAAATCCGCCGCGTATTTGGGCGACCCGTGCATCGCAAGCCCGTGGGCGGGGGCCGGGGCATCCGCCGCCTGAACGGAGACAAGGGGCAGAACAACGGCCAGAAGGGACAGAAAACGGTACATGGATCTAAGAACTCCTTACGTTAATTCTATTCTTCCTTGTCATGCCCGCCTTGCGCGGGCATCCGGTCTGCGGCGGAGCCGCAATATATAAACACGGCGGAGCCGCAACGATACGATTCCCGTCAGCGCCATCATATGACGCGCTAACGCGCTACCGGACCCCCGCGTGAAGCGGGGGTGACAAAAATTTTACTCAGGGAAACCCTACCACCTTTCCAGCCAAAAACCAAAAAAGAACCAGCCCCTCTTTTTAAGGAGGGGCTGGGTTTATCTTATTCCCTGTATGTCCTAGGGATTCCAGGTGTTGAAGGGATTGGCACTGCCTGACCTGGGCGTAGCGTCTTCCAGCTTCGGTCCTTTACTGAACATGCCGCCAATCTTGCTGCCTGCCCATGCACCGGCGCCCGCAGCTCCCTCTCCAAGATTCTTAGCAGCGCTCTGGCCTAACAAAGCCCCGGCACCCATCATGCCCTCAGCCTGTGCGAAGGTGGATTTGCCGAACTGGTTCGTGCTGACTGAAGTGCCAAACCAAGCCCCGACCGCTGCCGGAACCATATCCACCAGCTTGAAGGTTGAGTTGACCAGCGAGTACATCACGCTTACATAAGCAATGGTCAAGGCAAGCTCTGCCGTGATTGTCCCGACAGAACCGCCGATCGACGCATGAATAGCCGAGTTGAAAGTATCATTTACAAACAACACCATCGTGTTAAACAACAGCAACGCGCCGACAAACCCGGCAACGATCAGGACGGGCCTGAACAGCAGCATGGCTAACTGCTTGTAGGCATTAACCATGTTACCCGCCAAACCATCGCCTTTCGTATTCAAATGCCCCAGGGCCACAAATGGCACAGCCACCACAGCCTCGAACGTCGTGGCAAGCCAGCCCATCATGGCAAACATAACGCGCATCCAGGGGATGAGCGGCAGGAAGTATGCCAACGTCACGCCACCCGCATATCCGGCCATGGCAATCGTGCCAAGCAAGCTTCCAACAGGCCCCGCCATAACCCCTTGCAAAATCGGGATGGCGCTGAAAATTGCAATAAGGGTATACGCCCCGATCGTTTTATTGATGAGGGCATTGCCAATCCGCGCCAGCTCCGCCATCGGATAAGTACCCTGGTTGTATGAATTAATCTCGATCAGAAGCGCGCCGTTCCCGCCGAAAACGGTGTTCAGAATTGCGCCCATGCCAAGATTTGATCCGTAACCGATAATCTCGACGAAATATCCCAACAAGCTGGCTATGCCCGATATGGAGCTGAAGGTACTCCACTCCATCTTCGGCATGGTCGGCAACCCCTGAATGCCGGTTCCTGCTGCCGAGAAAGATCTCCTCTGGGCCTTGATGATCGTCGCGTTGGCCGCTGTTGTCGGTCTTACGCTTTTTTCATCCCACCACCTGTTAAAATCCGTCAGAATCGAGTTTACCTTGGCTACATGCTCGCTCGTGCCGCTTATGGCGTTTTGCGGATTGACCTGAACCGTCATGCTGACGGCTTTCTGCGCAGATACATTGAGATGCGAGACTTTATGATACCAAAGCCCCATCCCGCCCCAGCCCGCGTTCGTAACCTCCGTCATGAACGCCCCGCCACTGACAGCCCCTTCCAATGCGGTCCTTGCTCCGGTAATCGCGGCCGCCGTCGCCGCCTGGAAGTTGTTCGTCATGTCAATAATGCACTGTTCAGTTGGATAGGTGGTGCCGGTTCCTGCGGCCGGGACAACCGCGCCGCAGGGCTTGGTTCCGGGCGTCGCATCATAGGTAACGGGCAAAGTTCCGCCACCGCCGGCCACAACGTTGAGGCCGAGCGGCGTAGTGCCGCTGCACATGGCATTGGGCCACATGCCCGTGATATGGACCAGGCTCATCTCGCAGGCGATCTGCATGGCCCTGGCTTCTTGCGCCAGAAACGCGTTGCGCTCGGCCGTTCTTACAGCCGCCTCAAAAGCATCAATGGCCGGTGTCGCCGACGAAAACCAGTTGGTAATGGACGCAAACATGGTCGGCTTGCTAACCGCCGGGTTGGGCACCTTCATCGTAATGGAACCGCAATTGCTGCCATCCTGGTTTTTGTAGAAGTATGTTTCGATGTCCGCAGACTCATAAGCATCCGTCGCGCGGAAAATGGAAATCGAGTACGGCGGAGTAGGCGCCGGATTTCCCGGCAAAGCCTGCTGCATGTATATGTTATAGGCCGTGCGGCATGTATTGACTTTGGCAAACCCAACCATTGCGTTCATAACCTGCTGCTGAGGCAACGCGGAAATCAGCGATGGATTGGCAACCGACGCCACATAGGTGCTCCAGGCGTTGGTACCGAGGTTCGATCCCCATTCAGCCAGTTTCAAAACAATGATCTGGCCGCTATTGAAACCGGCGCCCACCGGGATCATCAGGCCCAAGGCAAACGCGAAACGGATCGGCGTCCACACCATATTGTGACCGCCGCCTACTTTTCCCGTATGCGCCGTATCGATCACAACCGCCATGACCGCCCAGAAAAGAACAAAGGCCGCGATGACCATAACCGCCGTGTTATAGGTATTAAGCAACGGGCCCAAAGCCTGCTGCAAAGCCCCGCCGCTTGCAATTGACGACTGACGCAGCAGTTTGTTGAGAAGATCCAGAGCAAGATCGGGCGAGGTTTGAGCCGTATTGAACAACGGGTTTGTCGTACCTGTTGGAACAATCGTTGCCGCCGCAACCGGATGTTGAAACAATTGCGCATGCGCGGAAAAACCCGCCATCATGTGAAGGACCAATAACCCCAGCGACGAGAAAATGGTCGTGATCATCGCCACAACGCTGGCAAACAGGCCCCATTGATAGGGGGTTGCTCCCGGTTTGTGACGGAGCGTGAACCACGCCTCGCCAAGCAAGGCGCGAACGCCCACGCGCTGAACGTCGGGCGCGCCGTACATGGTCGCCGGATGGTTCTGCGCGATAAGCCCCGCTTGCTCGAACATGATGGCCAGCGTGCGCACGAAGATGGGGCCTATGTGGCTGAAGTGCTCGAAGCTGCGCCAGAACTGCGGCAGGAATAAAAACGCCGCCACGTCTTTGCCGCTGATGCCGCTTTTTTCTTCCGCCCGATGTCCCATGGCAGACCCCCTTGATTCTAGAATCACCCCACCCCAGTTAAACACACTGAGGCTAATACTTCATTATACCTTTTCTGACAAATTTAAGCAAATCGGTTAAAATTTTAAGCAGTTTAACCATCTGATTTTATTTATGTATTTAGAGTTTTATAGGCGAAGACCTGTGAATCCCCCTCTCCCGCATGCGGGAGAGGGCTGGGGTGAGGGTGTCACCACTTAAACACCGGCAAAAACCCGGTGGGGCGGAAGGCCGCTTTTTCAAGGAAGGCGGGAATGTCCGCCTCTCCCGCCAGTTCCTCCCGATGGATGCCTGCCGTTACAAGATATGAGTCGATCCCCGCGCCATGCGCGCCGGCGATGTCGGTCACCATGCTGTCGCCCACGGCTGCGACGCGGGATTTGGGCGGATGCCCCAGAAGATCAAAGGCGCTGTCATAGACGGCGGGATACGGCTTGCCGAACCATAGCACCTTGCCGCCCATGGATTCATATATGTCGGCCAGCGTCCCGGCGCAGACGACCAGTTGTTCGCCCACATGCACGATCCGGTCCGGGTTGGCGCAGATAAACGTCAGGTTGGTGGCGCGGGCGCGTTTCAAACGTTCAGCATACAACTCTGCCTTATCGGAAAAATCCTCAACGCCCGTGACCAGCATGACATCCGCTTCTTCCGGCGCATCGGTGATCGTCGCACTGAACCCTTCATAAAGACTGTTGTCTTTATGCTTCTGGCCGATGAAGAAAATCTTCTTGCCCGCAAAATCCTTCGCCAACGCACGCCACGTCGCCTCGCCCGAGGTCATGATATCCGTATAGAGATCGCGGGCAATGCCCATGCCGTCGAGCTTTTCGACGATAACGGGATTGCGGCGCGGCGCGTTGGAAAGCAGCACCGTCTTCTTGCCCGCGGTTTTCAATTTTTTGAGCGTTTCAATCGTATCGGGATAGGCGTTGCAGCCGTCATGCAGCACCCCCCAGAGATCAAGGATGAAAGCATCATAACGGTCGGCGATGTCCGAGAGGCCGGGGAGAAGAAATGACGGCAAAACGCTTTCTTTTGGCCTCATTGCTAAACCCGTTTTCCTGCGAAGGCAGGAACCCACTTAAAGCCATGGGCCCCTGCCTTCGCAGGGGCACGAAACTGGGATTGATCCTTGGCGATACCCATGATCACCCCGCCGCGCTCAACTCCGGCTTGCCGAAGAGATAGCCCTGCCCATAGTCGATTTCAACATCCATCAGTTCGGCTATTTGCTTTTCGCGCTCGATCTTCTCGACGATCAGGTCGATGCCGCGGCGGTCGAGCGCGGTTTTAAGGCGTTTTAGTTTCGCCAACCCGTCGTCCTCGCCCAGTTCGCGCATCAGGAACGGCGCGTCGACCTTGATGAAGCGGATATAGCGCGCCTCAAGATGGGCAAAGTCGAAATTAAGGCGGCGCACCTGATCCATCGAAAAACGGCAGCCCAGCTTGGCAAGACCTTCTAGCACCGGCAGAACATCCTCGCTCATCTCTTTAAGATCGGACTGTCCCAGTTCAAACACAAGGCGCGGGGCCAGCAGGCGGTTTTGCGCGATAAACTCGACCAGATCGCCCATAAACTTGGGATCGTTGAGCGTGGCGGGCGATACGTTGATAAAAAAGGCGCGGTTGGTATCGTCACCCGCCGCATGACGCACAAGCTGCAACGCGCGCAGGAGCAGGAGGTTGTCAATCACATGCAAAAGCCCGGCCTTGAGTGCGACATTGATATAGCGCTCGGCCGGAAGATGGACGCCGGGCTGGATGCGGATGCGCGAGAAAAGCTCAAAAAACCTGGCCTTGCGTTGCGGTAGCGCCACGATCGGCTGCATGAAAAGATCGACCGTGTCATGACCGACCGAATGGCTGACAAGCTGCAACACCTGCTCGTCGGTCAGTTTCTTTGCAACTTCGCGCTCGTCAAGCGTCTTGCCTTTTTCAACCTTAAATTCGGGCAAATTATCCAGCTTGGGCAGCATTCCCGTTTCAGCGCCCAGCGAACGCCCGTCCATCGAACTCATCTGTTCCAGGATCGCCTTGATCATGCGTTGTTCGACCGGCTCGTCCGAAAACTCGCGGCCGACCTCGCGCACCGCAACCGCGGCATCGGCCAGTTTTTTCTTCAGTCCCGCGATCTCGTTGCGGTTGCGGGCAATCTCGCGCACGACGCGGCCATAGTCCGTGTTCATGCGGGCAAGCTCGTCGGTCATATTTTCTTCCCACCGCCGCCGTGTCGTCATTTCAAAGACCACCAGCCCCGTCATGACCAGAAGTGCGGCCATCAAAATGGCGAACTTAACCGTCACAAAGTGTCCCAGAAGGAATAGCCCGAAAAGAACAGCCGCCAGCCCAACCCAGCGGCCCAAGGTCATGCCGACGTCCGGCGCGTGATCGCCGCGCCTCATCCACCATTGCCAGAAATTCTTTTGCGTATTTGCCGCCATGACGATCAGATTAGCGATTTCCCGGCCGATTGGCCAGAGGCGGCAAGGCCCCGGGACATGCCTTTTATGACTTCAGCGACAAGGCCCGGTCCCTGAAAAACAAGGGCCGAATAAAGCTGGACCAGCGCCGCCCCCGCCGACAGCTTGGAAAGCGCGTCTTCCGCCGAACTCACCCCTCCCACCCCGATGATGGGCAGCTTGCCGTTGGTAAGGTTATAGAAAGTCCTGACCACTTCCGTGGAATGGATGAAAAGAGGCTCTCCGCTCAATCCTCCCTTCTCGGCGGCAAAACCGGCAGGCAGGAAATCCGGCCGCGAGAGCGTCGTGTTGGACACGACAAGCCCATCGATCCCCGACAAAAGAGCGACAGCGGCAATATCCGCGCATTCTTCCTCGGTCAGGTCGGGGGCAACCTTGACCAGAACGGGCGTCTTTCCCTTGCGGGCCTTCAAAGTGCGGTCCAGAAGCGCCGAAAGTTCATCCCGCCGCTGGAGCGCGCGCAAGCCCGGCGTGTTGGGCGAGGATATGTTGACGACAAGATAGCTCGCCAGATCCTCGAAGCTTTGCACCCCCGCCGCGTAATCGGCTGCTGCGTCTTCCGTTTCCTTGTTCTTGCCGATGTTGACGCCGACGACGGCCTTGGCGTTCTTGCGCCGGAACGCCTCAAGCCGCGAGCGGACATAGGCCGCGCCCTTGCCCGGAAAGCCCATGCGGTTGATGATCGCGCGGCTTTGCGCATCGCGGAAAAGACGCGGCTTCGGGTTGCCCGGTTGCGGCTTTGGCGTTACGGTCCCAACCTCGACAAACCCAAAGCCCAATGCAAACGCGCCGTCGAGCGCCTCGGCGTCCTTGTCGAATCCCGCGGCCAAGCCCAGCGGGTTGGGAACGGAAAAACCCAGCACATGGGTTTCCAGTTTCGGCAGTTGGCCGGAACGGATCAGCCCGGTTTGCAGCGCCTTGAGCGCAAGCCCATGGGCTTTTTCAGGATCAAGCCCGAACAGCAGCGGGCGGAGGAGTGCGTACATTAATCATTCTCCAATCACTCTCCTTCTCCCCCTTCTTTAGGGGGAGAAGGTCGGGATGAGGGGGCCCCTCACCCTACCCCTCTCCCCAATGGGGAGAGGGGAAAAACAGACTTACCTATATACCCCTTCACCTGCCCCAGATCGTTGGGCAGGGTATGGCAGCGTTCAGGTTTCGTGAAAATATCCTTCATATGGGGCGGCAGTTCAGGACGCATGCCCGAGGCCGCGAAAACGGCCTCCGGGAACTTGGCCGGATGCGCAGTCGAAAGGCAGATAACCGGAACGCCCGGATTTTGCCTTTGCCATTCTTCGGCCACGCCGATCCCGACTGCCGTATGCGGATCGCAGAGATATTCCTTCTCGCGCCAGATGCGGCCGATAACGGATTTGGTATCGTCGTCCGATAAATGACCGCTGGCGAATATCGCACGCGCCTTTTTCATCATCCCCTCGTCGAGCGTGAAGGGCCCTTTCTCGCGGAAATGACGCATGGTCTTGCCGACAGCCGCGCCATCCCGCCCGTAAAGCTCGAACAGCAGACGTTCAAAATTGCTTGATACCTGGATATCCATGCTGGGGCTCAGACTGGGCTCGACCGCGGCCTGTTTCATGATCCCGGTCTTAAAAAAACGGTCCAGAATGTCGTTGCGGTTGGTGGCCACCACCAGTTTTTCAATCGGCAAGCCCATCGATCCCGCGACATAGCCCGCATAGACGTTGCCGAAATTGCCTGTCGGCACGACGAAAGCGGGTTTCTTTCCCGTGATGGCCGCGACCTTGGCCCCGGCGGCCATATAATAAGCCACCTGCGCCACGATCCGCGCCCAGTTGATTGAATTGATCGCGGAGAGATTCATGTCCTTGCGGAACGCGGCATCGGCAAACATCGCCTTGACGAGGTCCTGGCAATCGTCGAAGCTGCCCTCGATCGCAATATTGTGGACGTTGGATGAGTCCACCGTCGTCATCTGGCGGCGCTGGACGTCCGAGACGCGGCCCTTGGGGTGCAGGATCACGATTTCGATGTTTTCACGGTCGCGGCAGGCCTCGATCGCGGCAGAGCCCGTATCGCCCGAGGTCGCCCCCACGATCGTGACTTTTTGCTTGCGTTCCGCCAGCACACGGTCAAACATCCGGCCCAAAAATTGAAGCGCAAAATCCTTGAAGGCCAGCGTGGGGCCGTGAAAAAGTTCCAGAACCCAGAAGTCGTCGGCCAGTTTTCTGAGCGGCGCTACGTCTTCGTGCCGGAAACCCTTATAGGTGTCGAACATCAGCTTGCGCAGATCGGTTTTTTCAATCTCGCCCTCGACAAAGGGATAAATCGTATCGCAGGCGACATCCGCATAGGCGCGTTTGATAAAGCTTTCAAGTTCGGCATTCTCAAAACGCGGGCAGGATTCCGGCACATAAAGCCCGCCGTCGCTGGCCAATCCCGCCAAAAGCGCGTCCTCGAACGACAGGACGGGGGCTTTCCCCCGTGTACTGACGTAGCGCATCCTACCCCGCCTTCCTGACGTGCGCGACGCCTTCGCCCAGATAGCGGCGCTTCAGATGCGCCTTGAAGATTTCCGGGTCCAGCGTCTTGCCCGTCACATGCCTGACCAGATCGTTGGGCGTAAAAAGGCAGCCGTGCGCGTGGATTTTTTCCTTGAGCCAGTTGGTGAAAACGGAAATCGCGCCCTTGCGGATGCTGTCACGCAAACCCGGCACGTCCTTTTCAACCTGCATCCAGAACTGCGCCGCCGTCATGGCGCCCAGCGCATAGGTCGGGAAATAACCGAAATACCCTTCAAACCAATGAATGTCCTGCATGCAACCACGCCCGTGATCGGGCGGGACGACACCGAACAGTTTTTTGAAACCTTCGTTCCAGGCCTGCGGCAGATCCTTGATCTCAAGCTTACCTGCGATCATATCCTTTTCAAGACGATAACGCAGGATGATATGCAAGGGATACGTGACCTCATCCGCATCGACGCGTATAAAGCTTCTTTCAACGCGGGTGAGCGCCCGGAACAGGTTTTGGGCATTCCATGCCGGGCCCTTGCCGCCGAAGGCCTTCGCGTAATGCGGCGCGATGAAATCACAAAATTCTGGTGAACAACCCAGCTGCATCTCGCAGATCAGCGACTGCGATTCATGGATCGTCATGCCCATGTTCATGCTGTCGCCCGCAGGCTGGCGGCGCCATTCGTGCGGCATGTTGCTGTCATACATCGCATGGCCCGTTTCATGGATCACGCCCATCATGGCCGGCAGGAAATCGGCTTCGCTGTAGCGCGTCGTGATGCGCTTGTCGCCCGCCGTGCCGCCGCAGAATGGATGGGCCGATACGTCAAGGCGGCTGTTCGTCAGGTCAAGCCCGACCAATTTGGCCAGTTCCAGCGCCACGCCCTGCTGCTTTTTAATATCGAACTTATCGCCAAGGGAAAGAGTTTCCTCGGACTTCTGATGCGCGATCACCTCGTCCACGAAGGGAATCAGGAACGGCTCGAGATCGTTGAACACCCGGTCGATATTGTCCGTCGTGTTACAGGGATCGTAACGATCCAGCAGCGCGTTATAGGGCGTCACCTTCAGCGCCGCGGCTTTAATTCCAGCCTTCTCGCGCACCAGTTTCAGCACTTCGGTCAGCGGCTTTTCAACCGCCTTCCAGTCGCTTTTCTTTTTGGCCTCGCGCCAGATGGCTTCACATTCCGTCGTCTTCATCGAAAGGGCTGTGACCAGCGTTTCCGGCACGGCCGCGGCGTGGGTATAAAGACGGCGCATTTCGCGCAGATTGGCCTTTTGCATCGGCGAAAGGTCGCGAAGATTTTCGGCCTCGGCCAGATCGTCCGCCGTTTTCGGATCGGTCAGTTTTTCATGCGCCAGCGCCTCCAGCGTGGCCAGCTGCCGCCCGCGCTCGCCCGAGGCCGCCGCGGGCATGATAACCGCGCGGTCCCAGTTCAAAATCGAAATGGCCTGCCCTACATCGCTGATTGCGCCAAAACGCTCTTCAAGTCGCTGATACGCATTCATCGGGTTTTCTCCTGATAGCTATGAAGCCGTAAAACACCGCCAGAACGCCCGCCATCACATACCAGAAGCAGGCATAGTAAAGATGATTATTGGCAAAATTAGGGCGTCCCTGTCCGCCCGCCAAAAGCGGATCGCCCGGTTCGGCGTCATAGATCATGACTGGCAGTGCGTTGTCAAAACCCATCGCGGCGGTAATGCCGGGAATATCCTCCCAGTACCATGCATTCTTGCCGGGGTTATTATCCGGCGTGAATAGATTTTTGCTGAAATGGCCGCGCAGGATACCCGTGACCTGCACCGCCCCCGCCGGCTTTGAAAGCTTATCGACGTTTTCCTCCCGCGCCCAGCCGCGGTTGACAAGAATAACGGAGCCGCTCAAACGCTTGAGCGGCGTGACAACCTGTACCCCCGCAACGCCGTTATGCATCCGCGGACGCAGCAGGATCTGGCGGTCGTGCATATAAGTTCCGGTCACGCTCGCGGAACGAAAGTTCCATTCGGACGCCGCGACGTTTTCAGGTAAAGGCTGGGACTTGGCCGCCGCCTGCCGTTCGACCGTGGCGATCAGGTCGTTTTTCCACGCCAGCCGATCCAGCTGCCACGTGCCTAGCGCAAACATGATCATAATCCCCACGCCTGCCGCGACTGTCATGGCTATGCCCGGAAAGACGAATGAAAAGCGTTGTTTGAGCATGTAATCCTCCATCTCCCCTCTCATCCGACTTCGGGGCTTACGCCCCTTCGCTTCCCTCTCCCCCTTGGGGAGAGGGTCAGGGTGAGGGGCGACCTCAAGCCACTAAAAACCTCTGTAATTTACTACTTTAAAGACCCTTGCGCCAGACGGAAAAGAAAACCACTGAGACACTGAGTTCACTGAGTTTTTCTCAGTGTCCTCTGTGTCTCAGTGGTTTTATAATCCTTTAAAGCCCCGATATTGTCATCCCGAGCGCCAAGCGAGGGATCTTCAAATGACCGGCATGCAAGATCCCTCGTCGCGCATAAAACGCGCTCCATCGGGATGACAAGATCGGAAACCTCAAACCCCTTGCGTCTTGGTGCTGCCAAGATCAACGCCGCCGCCGACAGGAACCGAACCGCTTCTGGTCTTGTCCTTTGCTTTGACCTTCGCAGCGCTGCCGCCTTCGCGGTCGATCTTTTCGCCTTTGATGACGCGGGTGATTTCATCGCCCGAGAGAGTCTCGTATTCGAGCAGCCCCTTGGCCAGCGCGTGGAGTTCGTTCATGTTGTCCTTGAGCGTCTTGGTTGCGCGGGCATAGGCTTCGTCCACGATCTTGCGCACTTCGACATCGACGCGCCCTGCCGTATCTTCGGACATGTTCTTCTGCTGGCCCAGAGAATAACCCAGAAAGACCTCTTCCTGGTTGGAGCCGTAGTTCAAGGGCCCCAGCTCGTCGCTCATGCCCCATTCCATGACCATGCGCCGCGCGATATTGGTCGCCATCTTGATGTCGGATGACGCGCCGGTCGTAACCTTGCCGTGGCCGAAGATCAGCTCTTCCGCCACGCGGCCGCCCATGGCGACCGCCAGATCGGCTTTGAGCTTGTCGCGCGCCATCGAAATGCGATCACCCTCGGGCAGGCGCATGACCATGCCAAGGGCCCGTCCCCGTGGAATAATTGTTGCCTTGTGGATCGGATCGGATTCCGGCTCGTGCAGGGCCACTACAGCGTGGCCCGCCTCGTGGTAGGCCGTCAATTCCTTTTCCTTGTCCGTCATGACCATGGATCGCCGCTCGGCCCCCATCATGACCTTGTCCTTGGCGTCTTCAAGCTCGGGCATGCCGACGACGCGCTTGCCGCGCCTTGCCGCCAGCAATGCCGCCTCGTTGACAAGGTTGGCCAGATCCGCGCCCGAAAAGCCGGGCGTGCCGCGGGCGATAATCTTCGCCTCGACATCGGAGGCCAAAGGCACCTTGCGCATATGGACTTTCAGAATATGTTCGCGCCCCTTGATGTCGGGGTTGGGAACAACCACCTGACGGTCAAAGCGGCCCGGACGCAAGAGCGCGGGATCAAGAACATCGGGACGGTTGGTGGCCGCGATCAGGATGACGCCTTCATTGGCCTCAAACCCGTCCATCTCGACCAGCAACTGGTTCAAGGTCTGCTCGCGCTCATCATTGCCGCCGCCAAGCCCGGCGCCACGATGACGACCGACAGCGTCGATCTCGTCGATGAAGATGATGCAGGGCGCGTTTTTCTTGCCCTGTTCAAACATGTCACGTACACGGCTGGCGCCCACGCCCACGAACATCTCGACAAAGTCCGAACCGGAAATGGTGAAGAACGGCACGCCCGCCTCGCCCGCGACCGAGCGCGCGAGCAGCGTTTTACCCGTGCCCGGCGGACCCACCAGCAAAACGCCCTTGGGGATCTTGCCGCCCAAGCGCTGGAACTTGTGCGGATCGCGCAGAAATTCGACGACTTCTTCAAGTTCTTCCTTGGCCTCATCCACTCCGGCCACGTCCTCGAACGTCACGCGGCCCTGCTTTTCCGTCAGCAGTTTCGCCTTGGAGCGGCCAAAACCCATCGCCTTGTTGCCCGAGCCCTGCATCTGGCGCATGAAGAAAATCCAGACACCGATCAGAAGGATCATCGGGAACCACGACAAAAGAACGCTGAAAAGCGTCGGCTTGTCGCTTGTATCCGGCACGGCCGAGATGCGTACGCCCTTGCCCTCAAGACGGCTCACCACATCGGCACCCGTCGGGATGAATGTCGTGAATGAACGGCTGTCGGTATAATGACCGCGGATCTCGTTCTCGCGGATCGTCACGTCCGAGACGCGGCCGCTATCCACATCGCTGATAAAATCACTGTAAGGAAGGGCCGAGGCTGCGACCTGGCTGCGCGCTCCTCCCTCGAACATATTAAAAACCCCGGCCAGCAAAAGGCCGATCACAATCCATACGGCAACGTTGCGGCCAAAATTGTTATTATTGTTGTTCGGGTTTTGCTGTTGATCGTCGCTCATCGCCCCTCGCTTTCACTTCTTAAGTTAGATAGTACGGCAGAAGAGTTAAACAATTTAACACGAAAAGCGCTTTAAAATATATTTATGAAAAATAAAGCAACCATAAATATATTGATATAATTTCCATACTGTGTTAGAAAGAATTATGACTGAAGAAAACACCCAACATAAACAAAATCTCGCCGTGCTGGATGCGATACTGGCGGCAAAGAAAGCCGGGCGCCCGCAAGTCGCCATCGTCCGGGAGGTTAAAAAGATCAAGGCCGGGTTTGCAAAACTCATCGCCAAAAAAGAAGATAAACAGCTCAAGAATCTCCAGCCCGGCCAGAAGATGCCGGACGGCACGATTTACCTTGGGGTATACAAACCGAAAGACCGCGGCGGCAAATCGTTAGCCAAGACCTTCAACGTCTTTGCCGCACCGGAAGACCTGCCGGAGACGATGAAATACGTCGATGCCGTGAAGCACATCGCCAAGCTGAAAAAGTGGAATGGCTACGACGGCACGAATTACGCGACGGATAAAGAGCTGTACGCCGCGATCAAGAGCGGCAGCTACAACGGCGGCTGGATTA